>Ga0153923_100194_pt1 | contig 26318 bp, 29 predicted proteins | sample TSNJ007MetaG_FD_104682 | JGI IMG/M metagenome (GOLD analysis project Ga0153923, IMG submission 104682) | Attine ant fungus gardens microbial communities from New Jersey, USA - TSNJ007 MetaG | ecosystem: Host-associated > Fungi > Mycelium > Unclassified | place: USA: New Jersey, Brendon T. Byrne...
AATTACTGGTCAGGCTGGATTCGTTTTAGATAAAGAAGGTGTGCAGTATAACTTTCTATATCAGAGTTTAGTTAGAGAAATTCAACAGCGAGAAAGTTATCAAACGGCTCAGACGCTTTTTGAGGAAACACCACTTTAAAAGACTACGAATTAGGAGGCTTTGAATGAAACAATCTACGTATCATGAATTGAATCCGCTGGTTCGTTTGAAAGAATTGGAATTGCTGACACCAGAGCTTATGGCGAGAATGATAAAAGCTGAAGATTTGACTGAGGTAGAAGCTCTTTTTAGAGGAACGATTTATGGTGAATATTTGTCAGATGATTTTTATGAAAGCTTTGAAGAAGCTCTAGGAACAGCGCAAGATAATTTGCTTGAAGAATTGGTAAAGATTATTCCAGATCCAAATGTTATATGGATCTATACTATGCGCTTTACCTTTCATAATCTTAAGGCACTGATAAAAGCTGATTTGTTAAATCAGAATTTTGATGAGCTTTATATCTATGATGGTTTTTATTCTTTAGAGCAGATTAAGACTGCCATTCGAACAGGTCAAGCGAGCGGATTACCGGATATCTTGCTTGATAGCATTCAAGAGGTCAGAGAGCATTTCGAGGAGTCTAATAGTTTACAAGGAATTGATATTATTTTGGATCGGAAGTTTTTATATTGCCAGCGCAAAATAGCTGATATGATAAACGAACCGGAGCTGACAAAAGAAGTTATCAGTTTCATTGATTTTACTAATATTTTGATGGTAGCACGTGGAATTAAACAGAAAAGAAACCGTAATTTTATGTCGACAGCTTTATCTAGTCATGGAAGTATTTCAAAAGAAGAATTACTAGATTGTATAGAAGGCGATTTGGAAAAGCTGATTAGTTATCTGAAGGCGACTGAGTACGGTGAAATAATCGAACCAATTATTGAGGATAATACAATTGACTTGAGTCAGTTGGAAAGACTTTGTGATGATTATTTAACAAGCTTTTATGAAACTGCGCAAACACAAGCGTTTGGACCATTACCAGTGTTAGCATTGCTAAATGCGAAATCAATTGAAATAAAAAATCTGCGCCTAATCATTACTGGTAAACGGATTGGCTTAACGGATGATCAAATTAGAGAGAGGATGCGTGAGACATATGGCACATAAAATTGGTGCAATTGGTGACAAGGACTCTGTCTTACCTTTCAGACTTTTTGATTTTGATACTCGAACAACCAAAGATAAGCAAATCATTCGTCAACAAATTGATGAAATGGCTAAAAATGACTATGGCATTATTTATATTACCGAAGAATTTGCTCAGCTTGTTCCCGATACGATCAAACGTTATGAAGAAAAGATGATTCCGGCGATTGTACTGATTCCTAATCATGAGGGAACATTAGGAATTGGTAGGTCCTTGATTCAAGGACAAGTCGAGCGAGCGGTCGGACAGAATATTTTATAAAGGAGCTAATGACTTGCAAGAAGGTAGAATAACAAAAGTTTCTGGTCCATTAGTATTGGCAGAAAAAATGGAGCAAGCGGCTATTCAAGATATTTGTTACGTTGGTGACCTTGGGGTTATCGGCGAGATCATTGAGATGCGTGGCGATGTTGCTTCCATCCAAGTATATGAAGAAACTGCTGGCATTGGACCAGGCGAACCAGTTAGAACGACGGGGGAAGCACTTTCGGTTGAATTAGGACCGGGTATCGTTTCCCAAATGTTTGACGGAACTCAGCGTCCGTTAGATACATTTAAGGAACAAACTAATAGTAATTTTCTTAGCCGTGGTGTTCAGATTCCAGCATTAGATCATACGAAAAAGTGGTGGTTTGAGGCTACCGTTGAAGAAGGAGCAGTATTATCTGCTGGTGATATAGTTGGGACGGTTAAAGAAACTAAAATTATTACGCATAAAATTATGGTACCAAATGGGATCAAGGGAACTTTGAAGAAAATCTCATCTGGAGAATTTACGATCGATGATACTGTATATGTGATCGAGACCCAAAATGGTCTGCAAGAATTTTCTATGTTACAGAAATGGCCAGTACGTCGTGGACGCCCTGTGGCTGAAAAGTTAAATCCAGAGGCGCCAATGATTACTGGACAACGAGTAATCGATACCTTTTTCCCAGTGGTAAAAGGCGGTGCCGCAGCAGTCCCTGGACCATTTGGTGCTGGAAAAACAGTCGTTCAGCATCAAATTGCAAAATGGGCGGATGTGGACCTTGTTGTCTATGTTGGTTGTGGTGAACGTGGGAATGAAATGACTGATGTATTGAACGAGTTTCCAGAGTTAATCGATCCAACAACAGGCGAGTCCATAATGGAGCGGACGATTTTGATTGCTAACACATCAAATATGCCTGTTGCTGCACGTGAAGCATCTATATATACCGGTATCACTATTGCTGAGTATTTTCGTGATATGGGGTACAATATTGCGATTATGGCTGATTCTACATCACGTTGGGCGGAAGCTTTACGTGAAATGAGTGGACGATTGGAAGAAATGCCTGGTGATGAAGGTTATCCAGCATATTTGGGTAGTCGTTTAGCAGAATACTACGAACGAGCTGGACGTGTTATTGCATTAGGAAACGATGGACGTGAAGGTTCGATTACAGCTATTAGTGCGGTATCGCCTTCAGGAGGGGATACTTCTGAACCAGTGACACAAAATACATTACGTGTTGTAAAAGTTTTCTGGGGATTAAGTGCTACACTAGCTCAACAACGTCATTTTCCTTCAATTGATTGGTTGCAAAGCTATTCATTATACTCTTCTGAAGTTGGAAAGTATCTAGATAATGAATTACAAACAAACTGGTCACAAATGGTAGCAGAAGGTATGCGGATGTTGCAAAAAGAATCTGAACTAAATGAAATCGTTCGTTTAGTCGGAATTGACTCATTATCAGAGAGAGACCGCTTGACGCTAGAAGTAGCGAAGTCTTTGCGTGAAGACTATTTGCAGCAAAATGCTTTTGATGAGGTAGACACCTTCACATCGAGAGAAAAACAGTTTAAAATGCTCCAAAATATTTTGACCTTCAATAAGGAAGGTCAGCGTGCTTTAGAACTAGGAACCTATTTGAAGGAAATTATCGATGGCACAGTGATCTTACGAGATCGAATCGCACGGAGCAAGTACATTCCTGAAACTGAATTAGAAAAATTAGATCAGATTAATTTTGATATCACATCAGAGATTCAAACGATTGTTGCTGAAGGAGGAATGACCAATGATTAAGGAATATCGTACTATCAATGAAGTGGTCGGACCTTTGATGGCAATTGATAAAGTCGAGGGTATCAAATATGAGGAACTTCTTGAGATTCGGCTGAGCAACGGAGAGCTGCGTCGTGGTCAAGTATTGGAAATTCACGAGGACAAGGCTCTTGTTCAAATTTTTGAAGGAACCAGCGGCATTAATTTGAAGGATTCGACAGCGCGCTTTTTAGGTCATCCTTTAGAGTTGGGCGTGTCAGAAGATATGGTTGGGCGTGTCTTTGATGGACTGGGTCGACCGAAAGATGGCGGACCAGAAATCTTAGCTGAAAAAAATGTCGATATCAACGGTGAAGTAATCAATCCTGTTTCTCGGGATTACCCTGATGAATTTATTCAAACGGGTATTTCAGCAATTGATCATTTGAATACGTTAGTTCGGGGGCAAAAATTACCTGTATTCTCTGGCTTTGGTCTTCCTCATAAAGAATTGGCAGCACAAATTGCGCGTCAAGCGACCGTGCTGAATAAGGATGACGATTTTGCTGTGGTATTTGCGGGTATAGGTATTACCTTTGAAGAAGCAGAATTTTTCATGGAAGACTTTCGTCAGACAGGCGCGATTGATCGTTCAGTTGTCTTTATGAATTTGGCAAACGATCCAGCAATCGAACGGATTGCGACACCACGAATGGCGTTGACAGCGGCTGAATATTTAGCTTATGAAAAAGGGATGCACGTATTAGTCATCATGACGGACATGACCAATTACTGTGAAGCTTTACGTGAAATTTCAGCAGCTCGTCGTGAAGTACCAGGACGCCGTGGCTATCCAGGGTATCTTTATACTAACTTAGCTACATTATATGAACGTGCTGGCCGGATTCGCGGTCTGAAAGGTTCAGTGACTCAAATTCCAATTCTTACGATGCCGGAAGATGATAAAACCCATCCGATTCCCGATTTGACTGGTTACATTACAGAAGGACAGATCATTTTATCTCGTGAATTGGACAAAAATGGTATTCAACCGCCAATCGATGTTTTGCCTTCGCTTTCTCGTTTGAAGGATAAAGGAACGGGTGAAGGAAAGACACGAAAAGATCACGCACCAACAATGAATCAGTTGTTTGCGGCATATGCCCAAGGTAAACAAGCGAAAGAATTAGCAGTTGTACTTGGTGATTCTGCGCTATCAGATGTTGATAAAATCTATGCGAAGTTTGCGGAACGATTTGAAGAAGAATATGTTAATCAAGGTTTTTACGAAAATCGTTCGATCGATGAAACGTTGGATCTTGGTTGGGAGCTTTTAGCGATGTTACCGCGAACTGAGTTGAAACGTATCAAGGACGACATGTTGGACGAATATTTAACAGAAGGAGTTTGATCCTATGGTGAAATTAAATGTCAATCCAACACGAATGGAACTCACACGACTGAAAAAGCAGCTGACCACTGCTAGCCGTGGTCATAAACTCTTGAAAGACAAGCAAGATGAGTTGATGAGACGATTCATTTTATTAGTCAAGAAGAATAACGTAATGCGTGCCGAAGTTGAAGAAGAGCTGCAGCAAGCAATGAAGAATTTTTCGGTAGCAGATGCGTTGTTGAATGATAAATATATTGAAGAATTATTAGCTGTTCCTAAAGAGCGTGTGTCTCTTGATGTGATCGAAAAAGATGTCATGAGTGTCAAAGTACCGATAATGAATTTTCAACATAAGTCAGAATTATCTGATGGTCCACTAGAATATGGTTTTTTAAACTCTAATGATGATTTGGATCAAAGTATTCAGAAATTCACTGAAGTTTTACCAAAGCTATTGGAACTGACTGAAATCGAAAAGACTTGCCAGCTCATGGCAAAAGAAATCGAAAAGACACGACGACGAGTTAATGCGTTAGAATACATGACGATCCCTCAACTGGAAGAAACGATTTACTTTATCAAAATGAAATTAGAAGAAAATGAGCGTGCGGGAGTTACCCGCATGATCAAAGTTAAAAATATGGGTACTACTTGAGAAAGTAGTACCTTTTTTTGAAGGTAGGAATTTATGAATAAAGAAAAACGCTGGCCGTTTAAAATCTATCCAATCCAGTTTATTGCTTTAGGCTTTGGCGTAGTAATTTTACTGGGAAGTTTGCTGCTGACTTTGCCAGTATTTACACAATCTGGTGAAAGTACACCCTTCATTGATGCGTTGTTTACAGCAACATCGGCGACTTGTGTAACTGGCTTAACAACACTTACGACCAGCGAGCATTGGAATATGGGAGGCCAAGTAATTATTTTATGCTTGATCGAGGTGGGCGGCTTAGGCTTCATGATGATGCCATTTATTTTTTTTGCGATTATGAAAAGAAAAGTTGGTTTACTGACCCGAATTATTTTACGGGAATCATTAAATATAGATAGTTTATCTGGTGTTATGAGACTCATGTTTTACATTTTACGGTTTGCGCTGGGCTTTCAGTTATTAGGAGCAGCTTTGTTGGCATTTGACTTTATCCCAACTTATGGAGTTACCAAGGGTCTTTGGTATTCGATTTTCCATTCTATCTCGGCATTTTGTAACGCAGGTTTTGATTTGTTTGGTGATAGTTTAGTGGGTTTTCAAGATAATACTTATGTGCTGTTAGTGATTTCTGCCTTGATTATTGCAGGTGGTCTAGGTTTTATCGTTTGGCAGGATTTAATGAATTTTCGTAAGACAAAAAAACTTAGCTTGCATAGTAAGTTGGCTCTTACGGTATCGCTAAGTTTATTGATAATCGGTACAATTGTTTTTTACGTGTCGGAATCTGGCGGTCGTTATGTTGTGAGCGGATCATCACCGATTGCTGGTTTCGCGAATATGTTTTTCATGTCTGTGACAGCCAGAACAGCAGGATATTTTTCGGTCGATTATGGGAATGTCAGTCAAGCAGGAATTTTGTTTACTATTGTCCTAATGTTTATTGGCGGAACACCGGGGTCAACTGCAGGCGGGTTAAAAACAACAACATTCGGAGTTCTGTTGATTCAAACAATTTCGATGTTAAAGGGAAGAGAGCATGCGGAAGCTTTTCGCCGCACCATTCGTCCATCAGTAGTTTCTCGTGCGCTTACGTTGTTTTTTATAACTTTGAGCCTGTGTATTGGTGTAACGATGTTGATGTCGGTGACCGAAGTATTACCGCGTTTTCGTGGAATCGAATACCTTCTATTTGAAACTTTTTCTGCCTTTGGTACAGTCGGACTGACAATGGGACTGACTCCAAGCTTAAGTCTTATGGGAAAACTATTGATCATCGGTTTAATGTATATTGGGAGAGTTGGGATCTTGACTGTAGGATTCTCATTAACGCTGCGATTAACGAAAGGAAATACCGGACATTATAAACTGCCCGAGGAAAGTGTTATTATTGGATAATAAAAGTCTCACATTGGAAATGAGATCCAATGTGAGACTTTTTGTATTTGAATTGTCCATGTTTCAAAAAAATGATTTTCACAAAGTTTAATCAATACATAGAAAAGACTACCAAATATATATGAAAGCTACATAATTTACTATTTAAAGAGATAATTATTCAACTGTTTCTACCATTTTATCTAAAGGATAATCCTTGTTTTTGGTCAATTCCAAAGTATTTCTACGAAAACGCTCATACCGCATTTCACAATAATCAGCAAAATTTTCTCCTGAGTAATGACGAATGATTGCCCAGACAGTCCATAACAAATCCTGAATTAGGATATAGGATTTTATTTTTTGGATTGCATTATTAGGAATATTATCTCCGTAATAATTATGAAGCAACTCATCGATTTCTGATCGAGTCAATCGCGTTTCCACGATAAAAGCCGCCAAATCAAAATTCAAATCATTCAATCCTGAATACTCCCAGTCAATCAAATAATAATCATCATTTTCACCTAATAAGAAATTTTCTGGAACGGTATCATTATGACATGGTACAAGTTCGACATTTTGGATGTTTTCTTCACAAAAGGCAAAAGCCTTATTTTTCAAAGAAATATAGTCAAAAAAGAAAATACCGTTGACCATTTTGACAACTTCTTCATACTTTTTTAATTCTGCTTTCCAACAGAAAATATTACGAAACGAACGAGGCATTGTATGGACTTTTTTCATTAAATCTGAAACTGCTTTCAAATTTTTTGAAGAAGTAGGGTTGAGCTGAGCCAGATTATGACTGTTAGGGATGAATCGGCTGATCTTGATTCCTGTTTCAGCGTCAAAGAAGACACATTCAGAATTAATAGAATAATTTGCTACGATTTCAGTATTAAATTCTTCTATTTTCCGATCAATCATCACCTCAGTCAATGGACCGGGCTGACGCACAATATAGTCTTCACCATGAATATTCATTACATAGTTGTAATTTGTCAGTCCACCGGCAAAGCGTGAACGATCAAACCTTAATGTCTCATCATTAAAAAAAGAGCGCAGAGTTTGAGTAATTATCCGCGATGTCTCTAATTGATATTGTTCATATACGTTATCCGTCACTATTGGCACATCCATTTCTTCAACCGTCCTTCTGCAATCCAAGTCCTATAACTGTAACATTTATGAAAGTATTATACTGCATAGAATTTGAAAAAAAAAGAGAATGACAAGTATCTGCAAAAAGTAGCCAAAATAATTCTATTTTCCGCGCATCTAATAATTGTGCAAGAATCTATCGATTGTGCAACTTGAAAAAAAGTAATCGGTTGCAAAAATGCAAAAATCATCTATTAAATCTGCGATTTTCTCAACCACCTGCATGATAGCATTGACTCATCGAACAAGATAAACGCAATCGTCAAAAAAAGTAAGCAAGTAAGGAGAGGATCAATTGATGGAATATCGTGGAGATGAAGCATTGGGATTAGTAGAAACGATTGGAATGGTTCCTGCTATTCAAGCGGCAGATACGATGTTGAAAGCAGCAGATGTAGTGTTAGTTTCCTATGAAAATGTAGGCTCTACTTTGGTAACAGTCATGGTAAAAGGTGATGTCGCAGCAGTAAAATCTGCTGTTGAAGCTGGTGCAGAGGCAGCTTCTAAAATTGGGAAAGTAACTGCATTTAATACTATGCCCAGACCAATTCGACCAATAGGTCATATCGTGATGGCACATGATATTGATTCCAACTAAAGAGGAGGTATAGAACCGGATGAATAATGCTTTAGGATTTATTGAAACGTTTGGCTTAGTTTTTGTAATGGAGGCGGCGGATGCGATGTGTAAGGCAGCGGATGTTGAACTGATTGGATATGAAAATGTTGCCTCTGGTTATATCTCAGTTCTGGTGAAAGGCGATGTAGGTGCAGTACAAGCCGCAGTGGAAACAGGTGTTGAAGCAGTAGAAAGTATGGGTGGAGAAGTTTATTCTCAAAATGTAATTGCTCATCCCCACTCCGATATTGAAAAAATCATTACTCGCTATTTTTTTGATGTATAAAAAAGATAGGAAGTGAGACGAGCATGAAGTATAGAGTAGATAATGATCTGTTATCTATCCAAGAGGCAAGGATAAATATCGAACTTGCACGTGATGCGGCAAAGGAGTTAAAAAGTTTTTCACAGGATCAGTTAGATTTCGTGGTCGAGAAGATGAGTGAAGCACTTCACCCTCATATCGAGAAATTGGCGAAGATGGCAGTTGAAGAAACTGATTATGGAACGTTTCACGATAAAGTTATCAAAAACCGTTTTGTTTCAGAGTATCTGCCACAACGTCTTAAAAATCAACGTTTTGTTGGCATTCTTAATGAGAACAAAGACCAGAAACTGTTGAAAATTGGTGTGCCGGTGGGTGTGATTGTCAGTATGATTCCTGCCACCAGTGCTGTCTCTACAACGATCCATAATGTGTTGATCGCTGTAAAATCAGGAAATGCAATCGTCATCTCGCCTCATCCGCGAGCGAAAGAAACGGTGCGCGGTGTGATCAAGCTTTTAGCCAAAACGGCAGAAGATGCTGGGTATCCACCAGGAGCTATTAGTTGTATGCAATTAGTGTCAAAAAAAGGAACACAGGAATTGATGGAGCATCCAGATGTTTCCTTGTTAGTAGCAACTGGAATTCCAAAAGTTATTGATAAATTGAAGCAGTCAGCAAAGCCGTATATATACGGAGGCAGCGGCAATGGACCTGTTTTTATAGAAAGAACTTGTGATATCCCTCAGGCGGTTAAAGACATTATCGGCAGTAGGACATTTGATCATGGGATGATTTCTGCAGCAGAACAGTCGATCGTTGTTGATCAGCCGATAGATCAAGAAATAAAAGCTGAGTTCAAACGTCAGGGTGCGTACTTTATGACCGATGCAGAAAAGCAGAAACTGTTAAACCTACTATGTAAGAAAGATGGGTCATTGAATCCAGCTTACGTTGGTAAGTCGGCTGTATATCTAGCAGACCAAGCGAATTTGATCGTTCCGTCTGATACGAAGCTTTTGATTTACGAGCAGCCTTATGTCGATGAAAGCAATCCATTTGCACAGGAATTTTTAAGTCCTATATTGGCTTATTATGTAGAAAATGATTGGCAGCATGCTTGTGAAAGATGTATAGAACTTTTGATGGAAACTCAGAAGAGTCACACATTAGTGATTCATTCACAGGATGAAGAAGTAATTCGTATGTTTGCTTTGAAGAAACCAGTTTCTCGTATGCTTGTGAATACACCTTCAACCTTTGGCAGTATGGGCGCTACAACGAATCTGTTTCCTTCTATGACGCTCGGGAGCAACGCTTTTGGAATCATGTCTTCTAGCGATAATATTTCTCCAGAGCATTTAACGACGATTCGAAATATTGGGTACGGTGTGAGAGAAATCGAAGAATGTTTTGAGAAGAAAAATCAGGATGAAGCAAAGGAAACAATTGAAGAAGTGATTGCACAATTATTAAAAAAAATGATGGAGTGAGGTGATAAAGATTAACCAGAAGTTTTCATTTAAAACTAAAATCATCTGCAATCCTGGCTCTCTAAAAGAATTGAAAAATCTGCAAGGAAGAACAGCTTTGATCATTTCAGACAAAATTCTTGAGGAGATCGGTTACATCGAAACAATCAAAGGCTATTTATCTGAAGCTGGTTTAACAAGTCATGTTTTCACAGATGTTCGTCCTGATCCGGACACCAAAGTTTTAGCAGATGGGTTAAAGATATTACAACAAATTCAGCCAGATGTGTTGGTCGCGATGGGCGGTGGTTCAGCGATTGATGCGGCGAAGGGGATTTTCTATAGTGCTTATCAAATGATGGGAGATGCGTTTCAAAAGCCCTATTTTACAGCTATTCCGACGACAAGCGGCACCGGTTCAGAAGTAACAGACTTTTCCGTTATTACGGCAGAGGGCGACAAGATCGTATTGGTCGATGAATATATGGCGCCTGATCTGGCAATTTTAGATTCAGATTGCGTCGCTAGTGTGCCAAGGAAAGTGGTCATTGATACTGGAATGGATGTTTTGACACATGCGACAGAAGCATATGTTGCCAACGATGCTACAGATTTTACAGATGCATTGGCAGAAAAGACCATTCGCTTGCTATTCGAAAATCTACCTTTAATTGCAGAGGATATTGGTAACGAACATGCTAGGGATCATGTTCATAATGCTTCTTGCATGGCAGGTCTCGCCTTCAATCAAGCTGGATTGGGGATCAATCACAGTTTGGCTCACGCCATTGGCGGAACGCTGCATTTACCTCATGGACGTTGTAATGCTTTGTTGCTAGAAAAAGTAATCGCGTTTAATGGAGATTTAGAAAAGTCTGCAGCTAATCGTGCAGCAAAGCGGTATGCGAAGCTAGCCGAATTGCTGGGCTTGCCAGCGAGAACTGTCCGCGAAGGATTAGTCAGTTATATTGATGCTGTGAAGAAATTGAAAAAGCAACTTAATATCGAATCGGGTTTTGCTGAGCTAGGAATCGAGGAAGAAGTATACCAAACAGCGATTGAGAAAATGGTAGAGGCCGCTATGCTGGATCGCTGCACACCGGCAAATCCAATCAAGCCGACAAAAGAAGAATTAACTAAGATTTATAAAAAAGCATATTAAAGAATGTGAGGTTTGTTTATGAATATTAATGAAATTTCCGAAAAATTTGCGGACGTTACAGCAAACATGTCACCAGAAGAACGTTCTGCAATGTTGAAACTTTTCCAAGGCATTTCTAAAGAATTGAATACTCAAGAAGGTTCAGTGTCTGCTTGTCGAACAGGAACAACTGAATCGGTAGCTGTTCCAACTGCATACGATGCAGAAACCTATCCAGAAGGAATGACTCAGCGTCTAAAAGAATTAAAAGACAATTATTTGAAAGCAGTACCTTCGATCACCACTCATCGCGCAAAAGCTTTTACGAAAATGATGAAAGAAAATCCTGGCTTGCCCAAAATTATGATGCGCGCAAAAGCTTTTCGTTTAGCCTGTGAGGAAGCCCCATTATTGATACAAGACAACGAATTGATCGTTGGACATCCTTGTGGTGCACCAAGAGCCGGAGCTTTTTCACCTGATATCGCGTGGCGCTGGATGAGAGACGAGATTGACACAATCCACGAACGTGCGCAAGATCCATTTTATATTTCTGATGAAGATAAACGAATCATGCGTGAAGAATTATTCCCATTCTGGGAAACGCGCTCGCTAGATGAAGCTTGCGAAGAGCAATATCGTGAAGCTGGACTTTGGGAATTTTCTGGTGAAGCGTTTGTTAGTGACTTATCATACCATCAAATTAATGGTGGTGGGGATTCTAACCCAGGTTATGATGTCATCTTAATGAAGAAAGGTATGAAGGATATCCAAAAAGAAGCCTTGGATCACTTAGAAGGACTTTCAATGGAAAATCCGGATGATATCGACAAAATTTATTATTATAAATCAGTTATTGATACAACAGAAGGTGTTATGGCTTATGCAAAACGTCTATCTGATCATGCTTTTGCATTGGCAGATAAAGAAATCAATCCTAAACGTAAAGAAGAGTTGAAGCGTATTGGTGAAGTCAATGCTCATGTTCCAGCCAATAAACCAAGAACTTTCCATGAAGCTTTACAAACAGTTTGGACTGTAGAATCTTTATTCATGATTGAGGAAAACCAAACTGGCTTATCTGTTGGTCGTGTAGATCAATACATGTATCCATTCTATGAAGCAGATAAAAAAGCTGGTCGTCTAAACGATTTTATGGCTTTTGAATTAGCGGGCAACTTCTTGATCAAGTGTTCTGAAATGATGTGGATCTCTAGCGAGGGCGGGTCTAAATTCTTTGCGGGATATCAGCCGTTCGTTAATATGTGTGTCGGTGGAGTGAAGCGTGAAGGTGGAGACGCAACCAATGATTTGACTTACTTGCTGATGGACGCTGTTCGTCATGTAGGTGTATACCAACCATCATTGTCGTGCCGGATTCACAATCAATCTCCGCAAAAATATCTAGAGAAAATCGTAGATGTTGTTCGTGCTGGACTAGGATTCCCAGCTTGTCATTTCGATGATTCGCATATCAAGATGATGCTAGCAAAAGGTTTCAACATGGAAGATGCTAGAGATTACTGCTTGATGGGTTGTGTAGAGCCGCAAAAAGCTGGACGACTATATCAGTGGACTTCAACAGGGTATACCCAATGGCCGGTAGCTATCGAATTCGTATTAAATCGTGGCTTGATGCTATGGTGTGACCTGAAACCAGGATTGGACTTAGGAGCTGTCGATCAATTTGATACTTATGAAAAATTTGAAGAGGCAGTGAAGAAACAAATTGAGTACATCACACGACTTTCAGCAGTTGGTACGGTCATCAGTCAGCGTGTCCATCGAGATATGGCACCGAAACCATTGATGTCCCTGATGATGGAAGGTTGTATGGAGTCAGGCCGCGATGTTTCAGCTGGCGGTTGTGTTAATAATTGGGGCCCAGGATTGGTGTGGTCTGGATTAGGAACATATGCAGATTCGATGGCAGCAATCAAAAAACTAGTCTTTGATGAGAAAAAATACACCCTAGAAGAAATTCGCGATGCGACAAAAGCGGATTTTGTCGGTTATGAAAAGATTCATGCAGATTGCTTGAATGCACCTAAATATGGAAATGATGATGACTATGCGGACTTAATTGCAGCAGATATCGTGAATTGGACTGAAAAAATTCACAGTCAATACAAGACTTTATACTCAGTATTCAGTCATGGAACTTTGTCAATTTCTAACAACACCCCTTTTGGTGAGATGACAGGGGCAACAGCTAATGGCCGTCGTGCTTGGACTCCGCTTTCAGATGGTATCAGTCCAACACAAGGCGCTGATAAAAAAGGGCCAACTGCGATTATTAAATCTGTTTCTAAAATGGATGTTGCAGCCATGAATATTGGTATGGTTCACAACTTTAAGATTTTGAAAGGTTTACTGGAAACTCCAGAGGGTCGTCAAGGATTAATTACGTTGTTAAGAACTGCTTCAGTATTAGGAAATGGTCAAATGCAGTTCAGTTACGTCGACGATGAAGTTTTGAAAAAAGCGCAAAGTGATCCAGACAGCTATCGTGATTTGATTATTCGGGTTGCTGGTTACAGCGCATACTTTACTGAGTTGTGTAAAGAAGTTCAGGATGAAATTATCAGTCGTACGATGTTGGAACACTTTTAAAAAAATGATTAAGGAGAACAAAGGGGATTATTATGATGGAAACAGTTCAAATAGAAAGAAAAGCACGAATATTCAATATTCAAAAATATTCGATCTATGATGGTCCAGGAATTCGAACTTTGTTCTTCTTCAAAGGGTGTCCACTTCGCTGTCGTTGGTGTTCCAATCCAGAAAGTATCGACCGTAAGTATGAAGTTATGTTCCAGAAAAATATGTGTGTTGATTGTGGGGAATGTGTTAAAGTTTGCCCGATGAAAATTCATAAAATGGATGCTGAGGTAGGTCATTACGTGGATCGTACAATCAACTGTTCTGGCTGTCGCGCTTGTGAAGCCGTTTGTCCGAAGCGTGCGATATCGATTGCTGGGGAAGACCGACTGCTATCAGACCTTTTGGAAATTGCGATCGAGGATATTCCCTTTTACCAAACCTCAGGCGGTGGTGTTACGCTAGGCGGCGGTGAGGTCACAACTCAAAGTGAGTTTGCAACTAATTTCTTGATGGAGTGCAAAGCGCATGGCATTCATACAGCTATCGAGACCTGTGGGCATACCTCCTTGAAAAATCTATTGAAGATCGGTGAATTTTGTGATCTATTCTTATTTGATTTAAAGCAGATTGATTCAGAGCGTCACTTGGAATTGACTGGGGTACGTAATGAACGTATTTTGGAAAATTTAAAGGATTTAATCGAAAATCGAAAAAATATCAAGGTACGTATGCCATTAATGAAAGGGTTAAACAATGATCCCGAAACAATTCATCGAACGATTGAATTTCTACAACCTTATAGGAATCATCGGAATTTTCTAGGAATTGATCTATTGCCATACCACAAACTCGGGGTCAATAAATACGATCAACTCGATCAAATCTATCCAGTAACTGAAGATCTGTCTTTGAGTGATGAAGATCTAGATTTGATTGAGGAACAAATTTTAACTTACGATTTTCCGGTGAAAGTCATCCGACATTAAAGAGGTGAAAAAATGGAAAGAATCATTCAAGAATCCGTTCCTGGAAAACAGGTGACCTTAGCTCATGTACTCGCCTCGCCAATGCCTGATATTTGTGAACGTTTAGGAGTAGAAAATTCTGGTTCTGTTGGAATTATGACATTTACCCCATCAGAGACAGCCATCATTGCAGCCGATGTAGCCACAAAGGCTGCTGATGTGGAAATAGGATTCTTAGATCGTTTTACAGGTTCGCTTGTAATCACAGGTGATGTTGCCAGTGTAGAGACTTCTGTCATGTCTGTTAATCAGATGCTTTGCGAGATGCTAGAGTTCACTGTTGTAAAGGTTACTCGAACATGAAGAAGCATCTCATGATTATAGGATCGGATAATAGTGGGAAATCCTCAGTGGCTAATTGGCTAAATGAAACGAACCGTCCCTTGAAGAAGACTCAAGACGCAATTTACGGAAAATATACGATTGATGTTCCTGCTGCTTATTTAGAGAATGATTGGATGTATCGCTATCTTTTTTCAATCTCACAAACTGCAGGAAGACTACTGTGCATGGCAGATGGCAAACGTTTGATGAATCTCTATCCGCCACATTTTGTCAAAGCATTCAATTGTCCAGCGATTGGATTGATTAAACTTCCTGAGACAGAAGCGGAAAAACAGATAGCGATTGATTATTTGAAAGTAGCGGGAGTCGATGAGTGGTATGTATTTGATTTAGAAGATGAAAAACTAGGGACGATGAAAAAGCAATGGATCGCGGAATTAGGAGGAAAAGATGAGGTTTATCACTGAACAAGACATTCGCACAGCTTTTATCCGAACTCCGTTTGAGGTCTATCATCTATCTGCTGATACGAGATTGACACCGGAAGCGCGGCAATTTTTAATTGATCGGAAAATTACAATTACTGACGAAGAAGCCGAACAACTTCAGAAAACAACAGTAATTGAAGTTAGGGAGAAACCAGATATTGAGTTGATCTTATCGCTCTTTCTTTTATCTGTAAGTTTGACGGTTGAGTCAGACCCTGTAATGGCAGAAAAATTGTCGCTGCTCTATCAACAAATGCAAGAAGCCCATTTACTTCGAACAGCAAAAGAAATTGATGATGAGGTTGAAAATGTGGAAATAACCATGTTCCACGTACTGTTGCCTCGTGGCAAAGAGCTAGCAGTTCTAAATTTGTTACAGACACAGTTGAGTTTGTTAATTGCCGCTGAACTGAAGGAATCGCTCAACAAAACGATGTACAATGAATTTCGTCGAATTAGGTGGGAACTCATTCGCATGATGAAAAAAATACTGGGTGGTGAAGCTACATGATGGAAGTGAGAAATACTTTTTCCTATTGCAACCAATTGGTTTCTAATTTTGAACACACAATCAATACTCCTAAAAAAAATCAAACATCGACTTACTATACTGGAGTCGATTTAGGAACGTCATGTATCGTTCTTTCTGTCTTGGATGCTGATCATCAGCCAGTAGCTGGTGCATATCGTTATGCGAGTGTTGTTAAGGACGGTATGGTTGTCGATTATTTAGGAGCGATTCAAATTGTTCGAGAATTGAAAGAACAACTAGAAAAACAACTCGAAACGGAGTTAATGTATTGCTCCGCTGCGATTCCTCCAGGAACTGAGCAGTTAGACGGCGGGGCCATTCGTCATGTCGTTGAGGCAGCAGGGTTTGAATTGACTGCATTACTAGATGAACCGACTGCAGCCAATGCTGTTTTAAAAATAGAAAATGGAGTGATCGTGGATATCGGTGGGGGAACGACAGGTATAGCGATCATTGAAAATGGAAAAGTGATTAGTGTAGATGATCAGGCAACAGGTGGAACGCACTTCACTTTAGTAGTGGCTGGTGCATATAAGATTCCTTTTGAAGAAGCTGATAAATATAAGAGAGATGAAACCCATCACCAAGAATTGCTGCCGGTATTGACACCAGTGATTGAAAAAGTATCCTCGATCGTTTCTGAATATATTTCACAGCATAACGTTCAAGAAATTTATTTGGTTGGCGGAACTTGCTGTCTCACAGATATTGAAAAGATCATCGAAAAGAAGACAGGTATAGCAACTTATAAACCTGATAATCCAATGTTTGTCACGCCGTTAGGAATTGCACTGAACTGCACTGATCAGGTTCTTTAGGAGGACGAGTAAATGGATTTTCGAATAATAAAGTCACCATCTAGAGGAACCTTAGAGATCATTACTAAGCGGATGGGGTTGAGTCAAACCAATAAAGAGATTGATTTCAAACAATTCGATGCTATCGGTTTAATTCAAGGTAAGCTGATCGATATGGTCTGTGCTGCGGATTTAGCCGAGAAAGCTGCTGGAATCATTGCAGTGGATGTTCGCGGAAGCTGCCCGCAAAACATGATTTTACTAGCACTTTTTGGGGATACTGCTTCAGTAGAAACTGCAATCGATAATATTAAGCAGAAAATGAAAAAAAGAGGCTGATGAGATGATAGCTGCCAAATTAGTAGACAACGTTTGGGCGACGAGAAAAATAGATTCGTTGAACGGACTGAAATTCATGCTGGCCGAACCGATTGGTAATGAACAAGAAGCTCAGCGCTTTATTGTTGTGGATACTGTTGGTGCTGGGATTGGAGACCGAGTGATCGTCACAAAAGGTTCTGCTGCACGAAAAATTTTTGTTGAAAAAGAACTGCCAATTGATGCTGTCGTTATCGGTATCATTGACGAAGACTGCCATTTTTAGGAAACGGTGGGTAAAAAATGAAACAATTAGTAAGCATCGCAACAATTCTGAAATTGATTGAAGCCGACCAAACAGAATGCTGTGTAGAAGAAAGGGCAATTGTTACACCTGCAGCCATGGATATGGCTGAAGAACATGGAATCAGTATTATCAAAGAAAAGAAATCTAATGAAATGATAGAGCAATCGCATTTACTTGATTCGTTAAAAGTGCTAATGAGTAATCGTGATTTTGTACAGAACATGATTAACAATTTGGAAGAACCATATCGTTATGAAACGGATAGCTCCGATATCAAGCTGATTTATGGGGAGAGCATTCAACTTTTCTCTCAAGGCAGTTGGAAAAAACAAACCTTATTTTCTAACATCTTTGGAGGCTTAACGATAGACTTTTTGGAAACATCGAAAAAAACTTATCAACATCACTTTGAAGCCGAAGAATTTCTTCTTTTGTTGGAAGGACAAGCAACTTTTGATATGGATGGCAAGAAGGTTATTGCAAAGAAGGGTGACTGTGTTCACTTTCCGAAGAATACATCAACACAAGTATCATTTGATGAAGCCTGCAAGCTTTTGACCATTCATCCAAAATAGTAAAGAAAGGAGCATACAGTGGACGCAATTGGATTTATTGAAACACGTGGATTAATTCCAGCTATCGAGGCAGCCGATGTAATGTTGAAGTCTGCTCAAGTAGAATTGATAGAACGTTCGATTGTCGGTGGCGGGATTGTAACGGTCACTGTTACTGGAGATGTAGGTGCGGTTAAATCTGCAGTTGATGCGGGAGCATCAGCCACACAAAACTTTGGCAGTGAAACCTTGCTGAGCCAGCACGTTATCCCAAGACCGAACGAGCAAGTATCAGATGTGATTTTTAAAGAAAAAGAGAAGCCGACTGTTTTAAAAGAATCAGGGGAAACTGAAACAGGAGTTCAGCTGGAATTGAAAACTGAGTCTCTAGAAAAAGTTCAGCAACCAGAATCAGAAATTAAGCTTGAACAAAAAAATGATGAACCTGAAGTAGAATCACTATCAAGCAAGCCAGAGCTAAGGATCAAGGAAGATTACAAGGATCTTAATGTAAAGGAACTTAGAAAACTGGCAAAGAAATATAATAATCTAGGAATGACAAATGAAGAGCTGCAGACAGCGACTAGAGCTGTTCTTCGTGAACATTTCGAGAAATACACGAATCAGTAGAAAGTGAGGGAATGCTTTGGACAAATGCCATTATGATCGTGATCTTCAATCGATCCAAGAGGCACGAACGCTAGCTAGGAAAGGTAAAATAGCTCAAGAGCAATTAGCCACTTATAATGAAACTCAAATAGAAAAAATCATCATCAATATGGTGAAAGTTGCGGAAGCAAAAGCCGAAGAGTTAGCGAGACTAGCCAACAAGGAAACCGGCTTCGGTAATATAGCCGATAAGACATTCAAAAACCATCATGCATCAAGCACTCTTTATAAGTCGATCAAAGATATGAAGACGGTTGGGATCATAAAGAATGATCAGCAAAATAAAATGATGGAAATAGCAGAACCCATGGGATTGTTGATGGGAATCATTCCTTCGACGAATCCAACCTCTACCGTGATCTATAAATCAATCATTTCCATTAAATCGCGGAATGGGATAGTTATTTCTCCTCATCCATCAGCATTGAAATGCACGATGGAAGCGACCCGCTTAATGAATGAAGCAGCAGTCGCCGCAGGAGCACCAGACAATATTATTACTTGCATTTCCAAACCTTCCATGAAGGCTACAGATGAATTAATGCGAAGCAGTGAGATTGCTTTGATTATTGCAACTGGCGGATCTGCGATGGTGAAATCAGCATATAGTGTTGGCAAACCAGCATTGGGTGTTGGTCCTGGTAATGTGCCAGCCTATATCGAACGATCAGCAAATATAAAGAAATCAGTAAAAGACATTTTAGCCAGTAAAACCTTTGATTATGGGACAATTTGCGCTTCCGAGCAAGCTATTATCGCTGAAAAATGTATCGAACCGCAAGTGGTTGCTGAATTCCAGCGTCAAGGAGGATACTTCATGACACCGGAAGAAACAGAGCGGGTAGCAAAAATATTATTTGTCAAAGGTCATGCGATGAATGCAAGATTCGTAGGGCGACCAGCACGAGTCATCGCTGCCGCGGCAAATATCGATATCCCAGAAGGAACAAAGGTACTGATTGGCAGACAAAACGGTGTTGGTGAAGGATTTCCGTTGTCCTATGAAAAGCTTACAACTGTTTTAGGTTTTTACTCAGTAGAGGATTGGCAAGAGGCTTGCGAATTAAGTATTGCCTTGCTAAATAATGGCGGAATCGGACATAGCTTCTCAATGCATACTGAGAATCCAGAGATTGTGATGAAGTTTGCTGCGAAGCCAGTATTCCGAATTTTAGTCAATACTGGTTCTACACAAGGGGGAGTCGGAGTCAGTACTGCGATTTCACCAGCCTTTACTTTAGGTTGCGGAACTTGGGGTGGAAGTGCGACATCAGATAATGTCACACCAGAGCATTTGATCAATATTAAGCGAGTTGCTTATGGAATCAAAGAAATTGAGTCTATTCCTTGTGTTTCAGAAAAATCTGAAGAAACAACTGAAGATGACATGCAGCAGTTATTGGCCGGTTTGGTAGATTTGTTAAAACAAAACGGTGGTCATTAATATGGTTGAATACAAAGAGTTAGTCAATATGTTTATCAAGGTATTAAACGATAACAGTGAGGGATTATACATTCCGCTAGGTATTTCCAATCGTCATATTCATTTGTCACAAAAAGATGTTGAAAGGTTGTTTGGAAAAGGCTATGAATTAACCAGATTAAAAGATTTGTCACAACCTGGTCAGTATGCATGTAAGGAAACAGTTCTGATAGCTGGTCCGAGAGGTGTAATCGAGAAAGTCAGAGTTTTAGGTCCTGCTCGAACAGCCACACAAGTGGAGATACTCAATGGAGATTGTTTTAAGTTGGGAATCCAAGCTCCAGTCCGTCAATCAGGGGATATTGAAAATACACCAGGGTTGACAATTATTGGGAGCAAAGGAACCGTTGTTCTCAAAAAAGGAGCGATTATCGCACAGCGTCATATTCATATGACGCCGCAAGATGCTGAACGATTCCAAGTATTGGACAATCAAATCGTGCGATTAGAATTGAAAGGTCTGCGAGGCGGTATTTACGACAATGTCGTTGTTCGTGTTAGCGAGAACTTTCAGCTGGAATGTCATTTAGATATAGAAGAAGCAAACGCCATGGGATTAACTTCGAAATCCGAAGTAATAATAATCAGATAAAATTTAGGAGGATATTTTTATGAAATCAGAAGCATTAGGACTTATCGAAACAAAAGGATTAGTTGGATCAATTGAAGCAGCGGACGCAATGGTAAAAGCTGCAAATGTTGTATTAATCGGAAAAGAATTTGTCGGTGGGGGATTAGTAACAGTGATGGTTCGAGGAGATGTTGGTGCAGTAAAAGCAGCAACTGATGCAGGAGCTGCAGCAGCACAACGTATCGGCGAATTAGTATCTGTACATGTTATTCCACGTCCTCATACAGATGTGGAAAATATTTTACCTGCTCAAAAAGCTTAATAATGGTGATGAGGCTGAAACAATGTAGATTATAAAATTGTTTCAGCCTTTAAAAAAAAGAATATTTTTTTCTGCTTTTTTTGTTTATAATTATAAATATATTAATTCTTGCAAGAAATAGCTTTCACACTCTTTTTAGAACGTTTGTTTTTTTCTGAAGTATTCCTGTTTACGAAATAAAGTTGGTACGATTAAGGTGGTACTTGTTATTATGAACAAAACAGAAAACCCTTTGAAAAAGCTAGTAGATCAAAGATTATATGGTCGTTATGGAAGTGTAATACCAATCTCGAATATTTCTCTTATCTTAGTTGATAACGTCGGGAAGATTTTGATGGAATTTAATCCAGAACCTGAATTTTGCAAACTTATTTGTAAGAAAGAAGAAGGAACTGTTTGCGATTATTGCTTAGGTCGTTTAGAAAATGATCTTGAGCATCGATATATATGTGAATATGGATTAGAAAATATTTACATGCCGATTGTTGTTGGAAAAGAAACACTCGGATATGTTATTGGGGTACAAGCCTATTCTACAGAAACTGAATACAAAAAATATTTGTTGGATGTTCCAAGCCTAAGCGAAGAAACTGGCGTTAGCAAAGAAAGAATTGCTAAAGCACTCTCGATGCTCGGCACTGTAGACGAAAAAGAAATTCGGATCTACGAACAAATTTGTGGACATGTGTCTAGCAATATTGCACTTGATGTTGAAGAAAGAGTGTTAAACAATCATACCGATGTCGAACGTCTTTCCATTGAAAAGGAGATCTTAGAAAAGAAAATTCTTGATTTGGAAACGAAAAATGATTCATTGGTGATTAACCCACACTTTTTATTTAATACTTTAAATTCGATTGCTCGAACTGCTTATTTCGAGAATTCTCACACAACTGAAGAACTGATCTACTGTCTTTCAGATATTTTACGTTATACCTTAAAATCAGAGAACCAATTACACACGATCGAGGCAGAATTGGATTACATTAATAAGTATTTGTATATTCAGAAGGTTCGTTTCAAAGATCGTTTAAAATTTGAAATAAATATCTCAGAAGAATTGCTGCCGCAGCATATTTTAAATATGACGCTGCAACCAATCGTAGAGAATGCGCTAATACATGGTATTACCCCGAAAAGAGATGGCGGAAGTCTAAAAATATATTCGGACAACGAAAACAAGGATACAGTCATTATTTATGTTGAAGACGATGGTAACGGTTTTCCGCAAAGTGTATTAACAGCAGTACGCAAAAATGGAACAATCAATCAAACGAACAGTTTGGGGTTTAAAAGCACTGATCGTCGCTTAAAACAGTATTTTGGTGATGACTATGGTTTGTTTATAAAGAAATCTGATTATAGTGGAAGTATTGTCGGAATAAAGTTTCCAAGAAATTAGGTGGGAAATATGGATCGAATTTTAATTGTTGAAGATGAAGAATTGGAAAGAAACTTTTTGCAATCGTTGATCGAGACAAAGATTACAGAGGAATGCCTTGTTTGGAGCTGTGCCACCGGTACGCAGGCAGTTGAACTGGCACGAAAGCATCGACCGAATATCCTGTTTTTAGACATATTAATTCCAGAAAAAGATGGTTTGACTGTCTTGAAAGAGGTTCGGAGTTTTTTGCCAGAAGCGACGGTAGTGATATTATCCGCCTTTTCCGAGTTTTCTTATGCCCAGCAAGCGATCGATTTGAAGGTTTTCAAGTATTTACTGAAACCTGTTAAACCAAGAGAGATCGAGAAGGTGCTGCAACTTGTTGTTGACCAGCAAAAAAAGGCAGTAGAAACTACGACAGAAACGCCTGTGAACGAAAAATCCGAAGAAACATTAGGGTTTGTTCGAGAGGCAGTCCGTTTTATTCAAAAAAATTATCGCGAGAAATTGACATTAGAAATGGTTTCGGCTCATGTATACATGAACCCGCAATATTTTAGTCGAGTTTTTAAAAAAAGAATCGGAGTTTCTTATACGGATTACGTCAATAATTTACGAATTCAACATGCCTGTAAACTGCTGGAAACCTCGGATTTTCCATCGTATCGCATTTCTAATGAATGTGGGTTCAATGATCCATCTTATTTCAATCGAGTGTTCTTTAAGCAAATGAAGACAACTCCTAATAAATATCGAAAGCTATCTCATCAAAAATTTTCTTAATATATACTTGCTTATAAGATTATTCCAGAGTCATAGTTCATTCTCTTTTTTTGAGAATGAACTATGACTCTTTTTCTGCATTTTGTACACTTGAATAGTTTAAAGCTAAAAATTTTGGACTTCTGTGATGCCACTTTTGAACCAAAAGTTCGGTTTATAATTCTTTACCACGGCTCGTCGTAAAGGTGGTATATCTGGAGAACTATGTGATTAGCTCATAGTATTTTTATGAACGACATTTTGTATCAAACTGGGAGGTTATCAAAACGGTTGACTTGAATTTGTCGATCTCCTAGCTTGTAAGCGATCCGCAGCAGTGTGATTAATCCGGTAGGTTCTTTCAATAAAGTCTTGCCGATTTTCGATCCCTCGAAGTTGTGGAGATTCTCAAATTTTAACTTTGATATTGAATTTAATTCTGTATGTTACTCTTTATGATTTTTGGATTTTCCGTAAAGGTTAAGATGTAAGAGCAAAGGGAGAAAAAATGTTTAGTCTTTGGAGGGAACTTAAACAGATACTTCATAGGCATACAGTCGAGGTTTTCGCATGCTTAATAGAAGAAATTTATATAAAAAAACCGACACGATAAAGGCGTTGTCTGCCTTTATTGTGTCAGTTTTCAAATTGATTTATCAAATTATTTCATATTAAATAATTTAGAATTTTAATTATTTAACCGCCATTTTTGAGGCAGGTATTTATTGATGGTATTAAGACCTTCTTCATTGATTACGTAGTCAATGACTAATTGACCATCTTTGTCGATCTCATACGTGTCCTCATCAATCAATCCATTTTCTTTTAGTGAAAGAAGATGATCTAAGAAGTTGGCATAAGTAAATTGTCTCTCTGATCCATATTCAGCTTTCAAGCCTTCCATCACTGTATTAATATTGTTTTTACTTCCTTGATTACTTCCGATAAAATGTAAAACTCGGGAACGAATTGGCAATAGCATCAATTAAGCCTCCTTCTTCTTAATAAAGTCCAACGGATTTACTGAGACGATGATTGCACCCGCAGTAATGACGATCGCACCGATGATCATCATAGGGCTCAAGGAGCTGCGAAGGAATATTACTGAAAAAATCACGCCCCATAATACATAAGTACTATTGATAGACATACCAGTTGCAACACCTACTTTACTGTTGGCAACATACCACGCAAGAAAAGAGCCGGCAGCAAATAGTGCACCTACCGCAATGATCAGGACAAGATTTGGTGCAGCTAATACATCTACAAATAATCCTAAAGATTTAAAGAGAGGCAGCACAACAATAATAAAGACGATACCTGAAACACCTTGGCGAATCGTTATTGCGATATTTGAATCGATCATCGACATACCAAAAGCCGAAAATACACCTTCCATACCCCAGCCAATAGCAGCGATAAAAGCACAAATAATTCCAAAGAAAAAGTTGCTGCCGACAGAGCCACCGCCATCCATAGAGATCATGATGGCACCTGCGATACAAATCACCATACCGCCGGCTACTCGTTTAGAAATGTCTTGCTTCAAAAACATTTTTGCGAAAATGGCACCAAACATTGGAAATAATGCGGAAATTGGAATAGCTGCCGTGCCAGCAGAAGCGATCCCAATCAGATAAGCACCGTTGGCGATAGGTCCTCCGAACAATGCCCCTAAGATAACCATTAGACCTGGGAAAATTGCTAAGCTTCGACCAATCTCTTTGAATCTACCTTTAATTATATTAAACAAGACCAGCCAAATTGCAGCGATAGTATCATTTAATGCCGAAGCCACAAATGGTGCTGCAAAAAGCCCAGCAGCTCCAATTAAAGGTTCCTTCATCATTGCATAAGCAGAAATGGTACTGTATAAACCAAAAGCGATAGCAGAGATAAATCCCGCTGCCAGGCCCTGCCTAGTAAAGGTGTTAGTCATTTTTTGTTTCATTGAAAATGCGGGGGACACTTTCTTTTTCAATCTTTCGTCCATTCAATTCACCTCGAAATCAATAGTTAGTGTTTTTACGATATCGAACAAGTAAACGCATACAAGAATTTCATCGTGAAAACATCTACAAACTGATTATAAGACAGATAAGTTCTCATGCATTATACATTTCGAACTTTATTATGGTAAAAAGAATAGGTGGTGTACGCTGAATTGTACAATTATTACTTTTCTGGATTATCTTTCAAATAGCATAGATTTTTTGATAGATTACAAGTGATTTGGGAGTGATAGATATTTTTTTAAAAAATAATTTCTTCAATCTTCCAAAGATAGACTATAAAAAAAGACTAAAGATTCATTAGAATACTTCAGCCTAATAATTGAGTCTATCAAAAATTTTAAATTATTGAATAACTTCGATTTTATAACCATCTGGATCAGTAATAAAATAATAAGAAGGATCTGTTCCTGGTAAGCCTTTCATATCAGTAACGTTGAATCCTTTATTTTTTTGTTCACCGTGAAGTTTTTCAATGTCTTCTGAACGAATCGCGATATGGCCGTAGCCATCTCCTAAATCATAAGCCGCATGATCATAATTGTAAGTTAATTCCAATTCATAATCATCACCTGGTAAAGTTAAATAAACCAAAGTGAATTTTGCATCTGGAAAATCGCGACGGCGTGATTCTTCAAAACCGAAAGCCTCTTGATAAAATTTTACTGATGCTTCTAAATCTTTAACCCGTACACAAGTATGTGCCATTTTCATAATTAGGTACCCTCCTAGTAAGTAATAATTTCATGATAACACAAAAATTCAATTTGCCTGCAATTATGCTCAATGGTTGTTTATGAGTTTTTTTTAATGTAAACTAACTAGTAAATACATTTTGCAGGAGGACACCAATGATCCCAGTATTTGGCGTAAAAGAAGCCGAAAAAAAATATCAAGCCCGTTATGCAGCT
>Ga0153923_100195_pt1 | contig 26258 bp, 18 predicted proteins | sample TSNJ007MetaG_FD_104682 | JGI IMG/M metagenome (GOLD analysis project Ga0153923, IMG submission 104682) | Attine ant fungus gardens microbial communities from New Jersey, USA - TSNJ007 MetaG | ecosystem: Host-associated > Fungi > Mycelium > Unclassified | place: USA: New Jersey, Brendon T. Byrne...
AAGCCGCAACCTTTGAGGTTGCGGCTTTTTTATGAGTCAAGATCAAAAGCCCCTCACCCTAGCCCTCTCCCGGGGGGAGAGGGGACCGATCCGGGGATATTGGAGATCTGCACCGACTTGAACAACTTGCTTTGAATCCATAATCGACTCAGTCATTCAGGTCGATGTATGACGAAGAACAACTCGGTCAGTTCCCTCTCCCTCCGGGAGAGGGCTAGGGTGAGGGCCGGCGGTCTCAAGGCTTAAGAAAGTTCGGTGCCTAGCACGACGCTAAGCGCACTGCGCGCATCATCCAGCTGAACCAGCGTCGCGTGGCGGGCACCAAGGGCATCACGGTTCTCGATCGCGGTGAGAATCGCCTTGTGCCGCGGCAGCGCCAGTTCATGCAGGTTCGGCCGCTGGTTGGAATGCTTCAACGCTTCGGCAATCGCCACCGAAAGCATATTGCACAGGTTCGCCAGCAGATCGTTATGGGTCGCGTCGGCGATGCGGCTATGGAAGTCCAGATCCGGTTGCAGCAAGGCTTCCGGGGTCGGTGCAGCTTCCATGCGTTGATAGGCCTCGCCGATGGCGGCGATGTCGGCCTCGGTCGCATGCTGGGCGGCGAGGGCGGCAGCGGCCGGTTCGATGATGCTGCGTACGCTGGTCAGCACATTGAAGAATTCATTCTGCGGGCTGCTTTGCATCAGCCAGTGCAGCACGTCCGGATCGAGCATGTGCCACTCGCGGCGCGCCTTGACCACCGTGCCAACGCGCGGTTTGGAGTACACCAGCCCCTTGGCCACCAGCACCCGCGTGGCCTCGCGCAACACCGGCCGGCTCACCGCGTATTCCTCGCACAACAGCGCTTCGGCGGGCAGTTTGTCGTCGGGCAAAAAGCGTCCGGAGACGATCTGCATGCCCAGTTCCTGGACAATGCGCGAGTGCATGCTTTTGCGGTCGGAAGGTTTGCGGTAATCCATGGGGAACGGCGCGATCCTGAGCGATGGAGATGCCGCGCATCATAGCAGGCGTGCGGCGCAATCATCAGGCCTGAAATCTGCGAACACCCTGTGGCGAGGGAGCTTGCTCCCGCTGGGCTGCGCAGCGGCCCCAAAACCGGTATATGCGGTTCTCCTGTGATACCGCTAATGCTGATTTGTGACTGCTACGCAGCCGAGCGGGAGCAAGCTCCCTCGCCACAGTGGTTGGATTCAGGCCTGAAAGATTTTGCTGTTAATGAGAATGTCGCGGGACTTCGGCCCCTCGGCAACCGACGAGGAAGTCAAAGTCACAGCCCTGATCCGCCTGCAGCACATGATCGATGTACAACTGACGATAGCCACCCACCAACAACTGTTGCGGTGGCTGCAGATCGGCCATGCGCGCCGCGAGTTCGGCGTCGGGAATATCCAGATGCAAACGTCCGCTGGCGCAATCGAGTTCGATCCAGTCGCCTTCCTGCACCGCCGCCAACGGCCCGCCGGCCGCCGCTTCCGGAGCAACGTGCAAAACCACCGTGCCGTACGCGGTGCCGCTCATGCGCGCATCGGAAATGCGCACCATGTCGGTCACGCCCTGTGCCAGCAGCTTGGCCGGCAAGCCCATGTTGCCGACCTCGGCCATGCCCGGATAACCCTTTGGCCCGCAGTTCTTCATCACCAGAATCGAGTCTTTATCGACATCCAGTTCCGGATCGTTGATCCGCGCCTTGTACATGTCGAAGTTCTCGAACACCACCGCGCGACCGCGATGCTGCATCAGCTCCGGCGTGGCGGCTGACGGCTTGAGCACCGCACCGAGCGGCGCCAGGTTGCCGCGCAACACGCAGATACCGCCGTCAGCGCGGATCGGATTGTCGAGGGTGCGGATCACTTCGTCCTCGCCATAGATCGGCGCATCCTTGGTGTTCTCGCCCAGCGATTTACCGTTGACGGTCAGGGCATTCGGATTGGGGATCAGATTGGCCTCACCGAGACGCCGCAGTACTGCCGGCAAGCCACCGGCGTAGTAAAACTCTTCCATCAGGAAACGCCCGGACGGTTGCAGGTCGACGATGGTCGGCATGCCGCGCCCGATGCGGGTCCAGTCGTCCAGATCCAGCTCGACGCCGATGCGCCCGGCGATGGCTTTCAAGTGGATCACCGCGTTGGTCGAACCGCCGATGGCGGCGTTTACACGGATAGCGTTTTCAAACGCTTCCTTGGTCAGGATCTTCGACAGGCGCAAGTCTTCGCGCACCATCTCCACCGCGCGCATGCCGGACATGTGCGCCAACACGTAACGCCGTGCATCCACCGCCGGAATCGCCGCGTTGTGCGGCAGGGACGTGCCGAGCGCTTCGGTCATGCAGGCCATGGTCGACGCGGTGCCCATGGTGTTGCAGGTGCCCGCCGAGCGTGACATGCCGCCCTCGGCTGCAAGGAAATCGTCGATGGTGATGGTGCCGGCCTTGACCTGCTCGCTGAGCTGCCAGACCACGGTGCCGGAACCGATGTCCTTGCCCTTGTGCTTGCCGTTGAGCATCGGCCCGCCGGTGACGACGATCGCTGGCACGTCGCAACTGGCCGCGCCCATCAGTAGCGCCGGGGTGGTCTTGTCGCAGCCGGTCAGCAGCACCACGCCGTCAATCGGGTTGCCGCGAATCGCTTCCTCGACGTCCATGCTTGCCAGGTTGCGGGTGAGCATGGCGGTGGGGCGCAAGTTTGACTCGCCATTGGAGAACACCGGGAACTCCACCGGAAAGCCACCAGCCTCGATCACTCCGCGTTTGACGTGCTCCGCGATCTGGCGGAAATGCGCGTTGCACGGGGTCAGTTCCGACCAGGTGTTGCAGATGCCGATGATCGGCTTGCCATGAAACTGGTGGTCGGCGATGCCCTGATTCTTCATCCAGCTGCGGTACATGAAGCCGTTCTTGTCGGCAGTGCCAAACCATTGGGCCGAGCGCAGGGTGGGTTTCTTCTCAGACATGATCGATTCTCTTATTGTAAGACTATTGTTTGCGAGTCACGGCTAAACATAAGCGCAAAATCACCGCTTTGGAAGTGTTGTTGGGTAATTAGTAATACTATATAGTCGTTTTCGACGGAGGGATTGGCCCTGGCGGTTTTCCGCGAGAGGCGTCCCCCGAGGTTCTATAAAAACAACAATCGGAGACCGATCCCATGAGCCAGGAACTGCGGCTTGTTCGCCGCATCACGCTGAAACTGATCCCCTTCCTGATCCTGCTGTACCTGATCGCCTATGTGGATCGCTCCGCCGTCGGCTTCGCCAAGCTGCACATGGGCGCCGACATCGGTATCGGTGACGCGGCCTACGGTCTCGGTGCCGGACTGTTTTTCATCGGCTACTTTCTTCTCGAAATCCCCAGCAACCTGATGCTCGAGCGCTTCGGTGCGCGGCGCTGGTTCGCGCGGATCATGATCACCTGGGGCGCGATCACCATCGGCATGGCGTTCGTCCAGGGCCCGCACAGTTTCTACGTGATGCGCTTTCTGCTCGGCGCGGCGGAGGCGGGGTTCTTCCCCGGCGTTCTGTACTACATCACCCAATGGTTCCCGGTGCGCCATCGCGGCAAGATCCTCGGCCTGTTCATCCTCTCCCAACCGATCGCGATGATGATCACCGGCCCGGTGTCCGGTGGCTTGCTCGGCATGGACGGCATCCTCGGTCTGCACGGCTGGCAGTGGCTGTTCATCGTCATCGGGACCCCGGCGATCCTGCTGACCTGGCCGGTATTGCGCTGGCTGCCCGACGGCCCGCAGAACGTGACGTGGATGGACCAGGCCGATAAAGACTGGCTGACCGGCGAGCTGAAAAAGGATCTTCAGGAATACGGCCAGACCCGTCACGGCAACCCGCTGCATGCACTCAAGGACAAACGCGTGTTGCTGCTGGCGCTGTTTTACCTGCCGGTGACCCTGAGCATTTATGGCCTCGGCCTGTGGCTGCCGACGCTGATCAAACAGTTCGGCGGCAGCGATCTGGTCACCGGTTTCGTCTCGGCGGTGCCGTACATCTTTGGCATCGTCGGCCTGCTGATCGTGCCGCGCAGTTCCGACCGCATGAATGACCGCTACGGCCATCTGGCGGTGCTTTATGTGCTGGGCGCGCTGGGCCTGTTCTTCAGCGCGTGGCTGACCCTGCCGGTGGCGCAACTGGCGGCGCTGTGCCTGGTGGCGTTCGCGCTGTTTTCCTGCACGGCGGTGTTCTGGACCTTGCCCGGGCGGTTCTTTGCCGGTGCGAGTGCGGCGGCGGGGATCGCGCTGATCAACTCGGTGGGCAACCTCGGCGGGTATATCGGGCCGTTCGTGATTGGTGCGTTGAAGGAATACACCGGGAATCTTGGCTCCGGCCTGTACTTCCTCTCGGGGGTGATGGTGTTCGGTTTGATCCTGACGGGCATCGTCTACCGCGTGCTGGAACGCAAGCACGTGCTGCCGGTTGAGCAGTTCGCCGCCAGTGCACGCGGTGCCACAAGAACCTGATATCAAACGAACCATCACCGCAAACCCCGTGGGAGCTGGCTTGCCAGCGATGGCGGCGGTACATCCAACATAGCGGTGTCAGACAGATTGCTATCGCTGGCAAGCCAGCTCCCACAGGGTTTTGCAGTGTTTCGAAGTTTTGTTTACAGGAGAAATTTATGCATCTGGTTCAATTCGAATTGATCAACGGCGAGCGCCGCGTCGGCGTGGTCGACAACGGCCTGATCCGCGAAGTGCAGGACGCCCGCAGCGTACGCGATCTCGCACTGGCCGCCATCGAAGCCCGCAGCACCCTTGAACAGCAAGTACAAACCCACGGCCTGGGCATCAGTCATGACTATGCGCAATTGCTAAAAGACCGGCGCATCCTGCCACCGCTGGATCACCCGGACCCGGCGCACCTGCTGGTCAGCGGCACCGGCCTGACGCATCTGGGCAGCGCCTCGGCGCGGGACAAGATGCACCAGCAGGCCGGCGACGAAGCGCAAATGACCGACACCATGCGCATCTTCAAATGGGGCGTGGAGGGTGGCAAACCGGCGGCGGGGCAGGCGGGCGTGCAGCCGGAATGGTTCTACAAGGGCGACGGCAGCATCGTCGTGCGTCCGGGCGAGGCCTTCCCGTTGCCACCGTTTGCCGAGGATGCCGGCGAGGAACCGGAAATGGCCGGGCTCTACGTCATCGGCCACGACGGCAAACCGTATCGCCTCGGTTTCGCGGTGGGCAACGAATTCTCCGACCACGTCATGGAACGCAAGAACTACCTGTACCTGGCCCACTCGAAATTGCGCAGTTGCAGCTACGGCCCGGAACTGCGCACCGGTGAATTGCCTCAACATCTGGCCGGCACCAGCCGCATCCTGCGCAACGGCGAAGTGCTGTGGCAGAACGAATTCCTCAGCGGCGAGGCCAACATGTGCCACAGCCTCGCCAACCTTGAATACCACCATTTCAAATACCGCCAGTTCCTGCGTCCCGGCGACGTGCACGTCCACTTTTTCGGCACTGCGACCCTGTCGTTCGCCGATGGCATCCGCACCCAACCGGGCGACCAGTTTGAAATCAGCCAGGCCGAATTCGGCGCACCGCTGGTCAACGGCATCGCCCCGGCAGCAGCGGCTTTTCAACCGGACAGCATCGGTACCCTTTAAGGAGCTCCCATGACTCAGATTCTCGGTCACAACTACATTGGCGGACAGCGCAGCGCAGCAGGCAACGTCAAACTGCAAAGCGTCGACGCGACTACTGGCGAACAGCTGCCGTACGAGTTCATTCAAGCGACTGAAGCCGAAGTCGATGCCGCCGCCAAAGCCGCCGCCGCCGCGTATCCCGCTTACCGCAGCCTCAGCGCCGAACGCCGTGCACAGTTTCTCGAGGCGATTGCCGATGAACTGGATGCCTTGGGTGATGAGTTCGTTGCGCTGGTCTGCCGCGAAACCGCGCTGCCGGCAGGGCGAATTCAGGGTGAGCGCGGGCGCACCAGCGGGCAGATGCGCCTGTTCGCCAAAGTTCTGCGGCGCGGTGATTTCTACGGCGCGCGAATCGATTTGCCGTTACCGGATCGCCAGCCGTTGCCGCGTCCGGATCTGCGCCAATACCGCATCGGCCTCGGCCCGGTGGCGGTGTTCGGTGCGAGCAACTTCCCTCTGGCTTTCTCCACCGCCGGCGGCGATACCGCTGCAGTGCTGGCCGCCGGTTGCCCGGTGGTGTTCAAGGCGCACTCGGGTCATATGGCAACTGCTGAATTTGTCGCCGATGCACTGATTCGTGCCGCCGAAAAAACCGCGATGCCGGCAGGCGTGTTCAACATGATTTACGGCGGTGGCGTTGGTGAATGGCTGGTCAAGCATCCGGCGATCCAGGCAGTCGGTTTCACCGGTTCACTGAAGGGCGGTCGGGCACTGTGCGACATGGCAGCGGCGCGGCCGCAACCGATCCCGGTGTTCGCCGAGATGTCGAGCATCAACCCGGTGATCGTTCTGCCTCAAGCCCTGGCTGAGCGCTCGGAAAGCATTGCCCGCGACCTGACCGCCTCGGTGGTGCAGGGCTGCGGCCAGTTCTGCACCAATCCGGGTTTGGTCATCGGTATTCGCTCGCCGCAGTTCAGCGCGTTTGTTCAGCAAGTGGCCGGGCTGATCGGCGATCAACCGGCGCAGACCATGCTCAACGCCGGCACCCTCGGCAGCTACGGCAAAGGTCTGCAAAAGTTGCTGGCGCACCCCGGCATCGAGCATCTGGCGGGTAATGCGCAGCAGGGTAATCAGGCGCAGCCGCAATTGTTCAAGGCCGATGTCAGCCTGTTGATCAACGGTGATGAAGTGCTGCAGGAAGAAGTGTTTGGCCCGACCACGGTGATCGTCGAAGTGGCCGACAAGGCGCAACTCAGCGCGGCATTACACGGCCTGCACGGGCAACTGACGGCGACGATCATCGGCGAACTGGCCGACTTCGAACGCTTTCCGGAACTGACGCCGTTGCTGGAACAAAAGGTCGGGCGGATCCTGCTCAATGGTTATCCGACCGGGGTCGAGGTGTGTGATGCGATGGTGCATGGCGGGCCGTATCCGGCGACGTCCGATGCACGCGGCACCTCGGTGGGGACGCTGGCGATTGATCGCTTCCTGCGCCCGGTGTGTTTCCAGAATTACCCGGATTTTTTGCTGCCTGAACCGCTGAAAAACGCCAACCCATTGCGCATCCAGAGGCTGGTGGATGGCAAGCCGTCACGCGACGCGTTGTAACTGACAGCCGATATCCCTGTGGGAGCTGGCTTGCCAGCGATGAGGACGGCACATTCAATATCGATGTGTCTGACAAATTGCTATCGCTGGCAAGCCAGCTCCCACAGGGTTCTGCGTCAACAATGAGCTATCATTGCCGGTTTCCCCCTGAAAGACTTGATTGCCATGACTGCCCAAACCCTTCTCAACGCCCTCGAACACTGCGGCATGGTTGAAATCGACGGCCTGCACGCCTTCGAATTCGCCCTCGACGAAGACGACAACCTGCACATCGAATGCATGGATGGCCGAGCGGCCAAGCATTGGGAATTTACGCCGGCTCAGGTCGCAGCGGCTACTTTTGATAACGACCTGCAGAGCTGGTTGATCGTTGGTGATTCCGGCGAGCATCGCCTGGTTTGCCTCGACGCATTCGGCGGCAGCGACGACGAGGACGAAACCGATGAACATGCGTAAATTCTGGCCACTGCTGATGGCCGGCAGCGTCGGTGCGATGGGCCTGTCCAGTGCCAGCGCCGAGACCTATCAATTGCTGGTTGGCTCCTACACCGCCGGCACCAGCCAGGGCATCTATCGAATGAATTTCGATAGCGCCACCGGCCAGATCGCCGCCAAGCCGCTGCAAGTGGTCAAGAGCGAAAACCCGTCGTGGCTGACCCTGTCCAAAGACCAGCATCGGCTGTTCGTGGTCAACGAAAACGGCCCCGGCCAGAAAGACCCGGTCGGCCGCGTCAGCAGCTATTCCATTGATCCGAAGACCCACGCCCTGACCCTGATCAATCAAGTGCAGAGCCTGGGCAACGAGCCGACCCATTCGAGCCTCAGTGGCGATGCCAGCCATCTGTTCGTCAGCAACTATTCGGTGATGGAAGATCCGGGTGGCACGCTGGCGGTGTTGCCGGTCGGTGCCGATGGCAAACTGAAACCGGTGGTGCAGATGAGTGCGCACCCGGCGAGCCGGGTCAATCCCGAGCGCCAGGCGTCCAACCACGTGCACTCGACGGTGTCCTCGCCGGATGGTCGCTATGTGTTCTCCAATGATCTGGGGGCGGACAAGGTGTTCATCTATCGATTCGACCCGAAAGCCAATCCGGATCTGCCACTGACTCCGGCGAAAACCGCGTCGGTGAGCCTGCCCGCCGGTAGCGGCCCGCGCCATCTCCTGTTCAGCGCGGACGGCAAGCATGCCTGGCTGACCATGGAAATGAGCGCGCAGGTCGCGGTGTTCGACTATGACGACGGCGTGCTGACCCAGACGCAACTGGTCGATCTGGCTGCCGGCCAACCGACCTCGGACAAGGCCGGTGCGGCGCTTCATGCCTCGGCGGATGGCAAATTCCTCTACGTCAGCAACCGTGGCACAGCCAATCAGTTGCTGGTGTTCAGCATCGACCCGGCGACCGGTCAACTGAAGGAGCTGCAAAAACGCTCGGTGGAAGGCGACCATCCGCGCGAATTCAGCCTCGATCCGAGTGGCAAATTCCTGCTGATCGCCAACCAGAAGAGCAACGAAATTGTCGTCGTCGAGCGTGACGCCAAGACCGGTCTGCTCGGCAAAACCGTGCAGAAACTGCCGATGGACGCCCCCAGCGACCTGAAGTTTCTCGTGCGACAATAAGCCACAGGCCCCGGTTTGCGGGGCCTGTCTCGTTGTATTAATCGCGCTGATATCCGGTAATGCTACAAAGCATTTCAAGCGATCAACCCTCGAGCGTTAAGTTTGCTCCACGGCCCAACCGGGCAAAGCAAACCAACCGAACACGAGGGTTACCGCCATGAACTTCAATCTCTTCTCGATCATCGCCGCTTCCGCCATCTCCGCCACCGTTGCATTGCCAGCCAGTGCCAGCGTTGAAATCGCCGGCAAAAAATCCCACACCCAGAGCTACACCCAGAAATACCTGCAACAGAGCGCCAACTTCTACGCCGCACTGGATCACAAAGCCCAACACTGAAAGTCTGATTTGGCACCACTCCCTGTAGGAGCTGCCGAAGGCTGCGATCTTTTGATCTTAAACGTCAAAAGATCGCAGCCTTCGGCAGCTCCTACATGCATGTGTGATCGAAAAATCTCCGCTCGATAGGTTTACTTCAACGCCGAGATAGACCGGCTAAATAATCAACCAAGCTGATGTTTACTATGGCAAACCCTGAGTGGTTACCACGGCTTTTTTGATTGATCCTGACGGCACTGAAACATGCCCACGGAGCACATCATGGCCAGTTCAATCATTACCTCAGCCAAGCGCGGCGCCTACCTGGCCATCGGTCTTTACCTGGCACTGGTGCTGTTTGTCAGCATCGCGTCGCAGACGCAACACAACTTCGAAGCGCCGATCGAAGTCGCACACCCCGGCATCCAGTTCGAACACCGCGCCGACGTGTTGGTTGATCGTGCTGAACTCGCAGGAGTGGGCGGAGCATGAAAGGTTACAGACTCTGGGTCATCGCCGGTCTGGCCCTGATGACCAATGGCGCGGCGTTACTCGGCTTCGGCCAAGGCTCGGTCGGTGCACTGGCACGGGCCATAGAGGCCAATCACAGCATTGCGCACAACATCGAACGGGCCAACTCACAGGGGCTGCTGGCCGGCAATCCGCCGATCAAGGCCGAGGTCGACTTTCTTGGGCCATTTGAAGTGGATTGCATGGCACTGGGCATGTGCAACGCGCTTGCATAACCTGTGGCGAGGGAGCTTGCTCCCGCTCGGCTGCGCAGCAGTCGCAAAACCATTCAACACGGATCATCAGAAATTGGGTATCGCCGCATTTGGGGCTGCTTCGCAACCCAGCGGGAGCAAGCTCCCTCGCAACAGGGGGGCGGCAAGCGGGAAGAGGGGGTTATTTCTTCATGATCGAGGTGAAGAGGTCGGATTCGAGGAAGCGCGGTAGCCACGCCTGCAAGCGAACGAAAGGCGTCTGCGCAAACCACTCGCGATCAACATGTGCAAACTGCCGCACGAACGGCAGCAGGGCGATATCCGCCAGGCTGGGATGCTCAGTCAGCAAGTAATCGCGATCAGCCAGCAATTCATCCAGCCGCTGCAAAAACATCGCGCCCTCAGCCCGATAAACCTCCATCGGCTGCTCGGGATAGCGCTCGGCGTATTTGTAGCGGTTCAAATGCACTTTGAACACCTGATCATTGGCTTCGATCAATTCGGCAATTCGTGAATCACCGCCGAGCAGCCAATTGTCCGGATCGTTCTGCGCCAGCGCCCAGCGCATGATTTCCAGGCTCTCATCGATCACCCGGCCATCGGCATCCAGCACCGGCACCGTGCCTTTGGGCGAGATCGCCAGCATCGCGGCCGGTTTGGCCTTGAGGCTGACTTCGACGATCTCCACCGGCACGCCCGAATAACGCAGGGCCATCCGCGCGCGCATCGCGTACGGGCAGCGGCGGAATGAATACAACGTATTCATTTCACCTCCAGTGTGCTCAAACCATTGCCCAGGCGTTGCACCTGAATCTGCACCGGAATCCGCTCGTGCATTTCCTGCACGTGGGAAATCACCGCGACCTTGCGCCCCTGCGCCTGCAAGCCGTCGAGGGCGTCCATCGCCAGTTGCAGCGATTCCGGGTCGAGGCTGCCGAAGCCTTCGTCGATGAACAGCGATTCGATTTTCAGCGTGCTCGAGGCCATCGATGCCAGCCCCAGCGCCAGAGCCAGCGACACCAAAAAGGTCTCGCCGCCGGACAGCGAATGCACCGAGCGCAATTCGTCGCCCATCTCGGTATCCATCACCAGCAGGCCGAGCATGCTGCCACCGCGCTTCAAGCGATAGCGTTTGACCAGTTGGCGCAACTGCACGTTGGCGTGATGCACCAGCAGGTCGAGGTTGTAGGCCTGGGCGATCTTGCGGAAGGTGTCGCCGGTGGCCGAACCGATCAAGGCATTCAGGCGCGCCCAGCGCTGGTACTCGGCATAGGCGTCGGCGATCTGCTGCGCGAGTGCCTGATTGGCGTTTTGCCGGCGCTGATCTTCAGCCTGCTCGGCGCGCAATTCGGCGCACTGTTGCTCGCTGAGGTTGAACTGGTTCTGCAGGTCGGCGAGGGCGCTGGCGAGTTGTTCGGCATCGAGATTGCCATTGTGCTGCGCCTGATGATCGGCCAGACGCTGATCACGTTCCTGCAGCAGCACCTTGGCCTGTTCGATGGCTTTTTCGTTGTGCTGCAAGCGTTGGCGCAATTCGCCGAGCTGCGTGTCATCGACACGCAGCAGGTCTTCGAGGCCGCCGTCATCCAGCTCCGGATGACGTGCGCGCCAGTCGGCAATCTTCTGCGTCAGTTCGTCGTCTTCGCTTTGCAGTGCCTGCAAGCGTTCCTGCTGCGCCTTGAGTTCGGCGCCAATCTGCACCCGTTGCGTGCGCACGTTCTGCAGCTGCGCGGCGGTGCCGGTTTCGGCATTGCGCGCCTGTTCCACGGCCTGTTCCAGTTGCTGCTGCCAGTGCTCGGCGCTGCTGTGTTCGCCCAGCAGTTGTGCGAGTTTTTCCTGACTGGCCTGTTGCTGCGTGGCCAGGGCGCCGAATTGCTGCTCGGCGCTTTGCAGCTGCTGTACGCGGCTGAGCTGGCGATCCTGTTCCTTGTCCAGCGTCTGCTGGCGTTGCTGCTGCTCTGCCAATTCTTCCTTCTGCTGCTCGACCTGCGCCAGACGCTCGGCAATCTGTCGATCCAGTTGCATGAAGGTCGCCGCCGGTTCAACGCGCAAGGCTGCAAGCGTATCGGCCGGCAACAGGCTGGCGAACGCAGCGAGTTCCTCGTCGAGGCGCTGACGGTCGCTGCTCAACTCGCGTTGTTGATTGCTCAGGTGCTGCGCGGCCTGCTGATGCGCGGTTTCGGCGTTGCGCAGTTGCTGGGTCAGGCGCGCCGCATCCTGTTGCAGGGTGAGCAGGGCGCTCTGGCGTTGTTCGTCCTGGGTGATGCTCTGGTTCAACTGATCGTTGTGCCGGGTCAGCCAGGCGTCGCGCTTGTCGGCGTCCTGATTCAGTAACTGAGCGGACAGCGGATGGGCGTCGAGGCTCGGTGCCAGTGCCTGTTGCTGCGCGACCAGTTGTTCCTGTTGTTGCAGTAGCTCCTTTTGTTGAGCGATCACGCCACCGACTTCGGCGCGCAGTTCGATGAGCTTTTCCTTGAGCTGATCGACCACTTGCTGGGCGTTGGCCTGTTCGCTTTCATCATGACGGCCGAGGCTTTGCAGCAGCGCTTCCGGCTGATGATACGGATGCTCGTTGCTGCCACAAACCGGGCACGGCTGGTCGTCCTGCAACTGCGCGCGCAGCTCTTCGACACTGGCGCTGCGGGCCAGACGCTGGCGTTCGAGCAGTTCACGGGTGACGTTGAGGGTTTGTTCGGCGACGGTCAGTTCGGCTTTGCTTTTCACCCCGTCCTGGGTCAGGCGTTCGCGCTCCTGTTGCGCATCGAGCAGGCGCTGTTGCAGCTCGGCGCCGCGTTTTTCCAACTCCTGCTGACTGGCCCAGAGCCGCGTCAGGTCTTCGATGGCGCGCAGTTGTTTGCGATTGTCCTGCAGCAGATTGCCGAGGATACCGATCTGCTCGGCGACGGCATCCGGCTCGGCGCCGGCCTCTTTGAACAGCACTTCCAGTTGCTGCTTTTGCGTGGCCAGTGCTTCGGCGCTGTATGCGGCGTTCTGTTCGAGGGTCGCCAGTTCGGCCTGGCCCTTGTTCAGGCGATTGCCGATCAGCATCAGCTGTTGCAGGCGATCGCGATAGGCATTCCACGCATCGCTGAGCGGCGCCAGATCGGCACTTTGCTCCAGTCCGGCGGCGATTTTCTGCAAGCGTTCGGCGACTTGCACCTGTTTATCCTGCAAGGTCTGAATCGCGCTCTGACCCTCACTGCAGGCCTGCTCGGCGGCTTGCCGGGCCTCGGCGCTGAGGGCGGTGTCCTTGGCGAGGCGGGCGAGAGTGCTTTGCTCGTCGAAGGCCTGACGCAGCAGCGGGGCGCTTTCGCTGTGGCGCTGCTGCGCTTCGCTGAGGGCGACTTTTGCCGACTCAAGCGTTTGTTCCAGTTGCGTCTGTTTTTCGCCGAGTTCGCCGTGCTGCTGAGTGTGCGCAGCAATCTGCGCCGCCAGCGGCGTCAGTTGCGCATCGAGTTCAGTCTTGCGCGCGAACTGGTGGCGTTGCGGGGCGAGTTGCTCCAGGCGCGTCAGCTTCAGGCGCTCGCCGGCCAGGCCTTCCCACTGTTGTTGCGCACTGTGCAGTTGTTCGGCAGCCGCTTGCTGCGCGTCCTGCAACTGGCTCAGATCTTTGAGCCAGCTGTGCTGTTGTTCCAGTTGCTTGAGCTGCGCCTGCTGCACTTTCAACTGTTGCTGGGCAGCGCTGAAACGCTCATCGAGTTCGGCCCGCGCCTCGGGCGTCAGTGGGGTGACGCCGGTGGCCTGATCCTGCAGCAGCTTGTGCGCTTCGCGGGCTTCTTTAGTCTTGTCGAACGCGCGGCGGCCGAGACGGGTGTACAGCGCGGTGTCGGTGAGCTTTTCCAGCAGTTCGCTGCGGTCGTTGTCGTCGGCCTTGAGGAACGCGCTGAACTCGCTCTGGGCCAGCAGCACGGCGCGGGTGAACTGCTCGAAGTTCAGACCGAGCGCGGCTTCGAGTTGGGTTTTGTATTCGCCTTTCTGACTGGCGAGCAGTTGATCCTGATCGATGTCACGCAGGCTCTGACGGCTGATCTGCAACTTGCCGCCAGCCTTTTCCCGGGCGCGGTTGGCTTCCCAGCGCGCACGGTAACGGCGACCATCGACACCGACAAAATCCACTTCCGCATAACCTTCACCGGTACCACGCCGCAGCAAGGTGCGCGGGTCACCGGTGGCGATTTCGCCATCGGCATCCGGGACCTTGGCGTCGCGGCCAGTGTTGTTCAGACGCGGCACGGCGCCGAACAACGCCAGGCACAACGCGTCGAGCAAGGTACTTTTACCGGCGCCGGTCGGCCCGGTGATCGCGAACAGCCCGGCACTGGCCAGTGGTTCAGCGGTGAAGTCGATTTCGAACGGCCCGGCCAGCGAGGCGAGGTTTTTCAAGCGAATGGCGAGAATCTTCATGGCTGCTCGCCCTCCATCTGTACGTCCTGCAGCAGTTCGGCAAAGTCCTTGAGCGTCTGTTCATCGACCTCGTTGCCATAGTTGTCGAGCCAAGCGCGACTGAACAGCTCCTGCGGAGTGAGTTGATCCAGTTCAACCAGCGCGCTGCCGTCGTCGCTACCCTCGGCACCACGGTTGCCGGCGTACTCGGCGGCGATCCTTACCAGTCGCACGGCTTTGCCTTGCAGGGCGTTTTCCACCTGATGGCGCAGATCTGGTTGTGGCTCGTCGAGGGTTACGCGCACTTCCAGCCATGGCTGACGCTGGGTTTCGGCGAGCAGATCGATATTCGGCAGGTCGGCCAATTGCAGCAGGATCTCCGCCAGCGGTGCCGGGCCGATGCGTTGCAGGTTGACCGAGCGCGGGATCAGTTTCGGTTCGACGCTGACCAGGGTTTCGCCGTCGAGGGTGACGTCGAGAATCTGGTGCTGATAACCGATTTCCGAGAACGACAATGGGATCGGCGAGCCGCTGTAGCGGATGCGTTCTTCACCATTGACCTTCTGCGGCTTGTGCAAATGGCCGAGGGCGACATAGCTGATGCTCGGCCCGAACAGGCTGGCGGGCAGCGCTTCGGCGTTACCGATGATCAGACTGCGCTCGGAGTCTTCCGAGACCGAGCCGCCAGCCATGTGCGCGTGGCTGATGGCGACCAGTGCCTGGCCGGGTTTGCGCTTGGCATTCGCCGCTTCGATCAGCCATTCATGCACCTGACCAATGCCGCGCAGATAGTCGTCGCCCAGATGCGCACCGGTCACTTCCGCCGGACGCAGGAACGGCAGCGCCAGGCACCACGCGGCGATCTCGCCTTGGGCATTCGGCAACGGCAGCAGCAAGCGTTCGGCATCGAGCTGGCCGTCATCCAGCCACAACACGCGACCCAGCGCATGGGTGCGCAAACGGCGCATCAACGGCGCAGGCAGTTCGATGCGCGAGCCGGAATCATGGTTGCCGGCAATCATCACGATGGTCAGCAACGGCTGCTGCTCGTGGGCGCTGACGATGAAGTCGTAGAGGCGTTCCTGGGCTTTGACCGGCGGATTGACCGTGTCAAAGATGTCCCCGGCAATCAGCAGCACATCCGGCTGCGCCAGTTGCAGTTGGCGCAGCAGCCATTCGAGAAAGCACGCATGCTCGAAATCGCGCTCCTGGCCGTGCAGGTTTTGCCCAAGGTGCCAGTCGGAGGTGTGGAACAGACGCAAGGTGGACTCCGCATCAATTAAAAGAGGTGATGGCCGCGAGGAAATGATGGGCGGCTGAAGAGGGGGGAGTTTACAGATTATTGGAGAGTGAGGGCTTGTTGTGGCGATCAAGCAATTCCAGTGCGCGTGTCTCGCCGCGTCTGGCCCATTCATCGTTCGAACCGGCTTACCCGTTTGTCGCAACTGTCAGATCTGACAGTTGCTGATGCCTGAAGGGTTCAAGCAGTGTCGAGCAGCCAATATTCCATTGCGGAGAACGCTCATGACGGCTGAATACGAAAGGAACGATACTGAAGGTCCAATGGCCCTTTTCCCTCTGTTCCTGCCCAATGCGACATCGTCTATTGAAGATTACGACTATGGTGTTCCGGTGCGAGCCGTAGAGGGTGGGTTGAGATTTTCTATTGATCCATGGTTATCCATGGCGGTCGCCGACTATCTCGAGATTTTTTGGGGCAACTCGCTGAGTGCGGTGTGGAGCAAGTCAATTGACAAGGATGATCTGAATCGCCGGGTGACAGGCAGTATCAGCGAATCCTTCATCGTGCGCGGTGATACGCATCCGGTGTTCTATCGTGTGACAAGACCCGGAGGGGGTGAGGGTGAGGACTCGCTACCATTGCTGAGCGTATTGGTGAAACTCGATCGGCCCGGTGGCTTCGATAGTGATATCGGCGAACCGGGCCATCAAGGTCTGCGATATTCCATTCCCCAGGCAATCATTGATGATGGCGTCGGCCCGGATGAGGCTGCGCTGGGCATCCCGATCACCATTCTTCCCTACGAGTTCATGCGCAAGAACGACCTCATCCGCTTGACATGGGGGTCCGAGGAACTCGTCACGAAGGTCGAACAGCGTCACATTGACGACCCGCTGAACAACCCGCTGGTGGTCATGGTCGATGCGAAGACGCTGGAGGACGCCGGGGACGGCGCCAGGATTGCGGTTACCTATCAGGTTATCGACGAATGCGGCAATTATCCGGATGAGCGTTCACCTTGGGCGGTAACCACCTACATTCTGGTCGATCTGAAACAGAACCGGCTCGATCCTGCCATTGTGATTTCCACCGATCCTGATACCGATATCATTGATCTCGAAGAGTTGGGCGAAAAGGACGTTGAGGTCATTGTCAACACGCCGGGAAGTGCCTTCAAAGTCAATGACAAAATTGCCCTGAAGTGGTTCGGCATACCGGCAGAAGGCACTCCGGTGATTTATGAACCAGCCGAATTGCCGGTGGTTCGGGTGGGGGTCGCGGTCCCGTTCAGTGTGCCCAATGCGATCGTGCGGGCGATCGCCATGGGGCGTGCCAGTGTCTCTTATCTGTTGAAACGCGAGGGATCACTGGATCGGCCATCGAAGAATGCCAGTGTCAGTGTCTCCGGGGTCATCGAGCGTCTGCCCGCGCCTGCCGTTGTCGAGGCTCCCGAGGGTTATCTTGATCCTGATCTGCGTTGGGCGACGGTGGAGTGTCCGTGGTATCCCGGACGTCGATCCAGCGATCTGCTGAAACTGATCTGGGAAGCCACACGTCCCGGCGGCGGTACCGTTCATTACGAAGAGGCCATGCCGGTGGGCGACGTGCCGGATGGCGAGCCGGTATTGCGCAATGTCATAAGCACCGAGATCCAGCGTTTCGACGGCTTGCAGGTGTCGGTGTTTTACACCGTTGCCAACGACGATGAGTCGATTTTCAACGTCCGCGAATCGTATCCGTTTGTCATGCAAGTCGGCGAGGCGCTGCCTTTGTTCTCGTCACCGCGGGTGCAAGAAGCAGTACCCGATACTTCATTGATAGATCCGGATGCGGTACCACCCTTGGGTTGTAAATTGATTGCAACGCACCTCGAAACCCAGGTCGACGACGAAGTGCATTATCGGTGGCGCGGTTCGGTCGGTAACGGCAGCACCAGTGGCTCACTGCGTCTTACCTCGCAAACGGCGGGTAAGGAAGTGCCGTTCACGGTGCCTAAACAGTTTGTGACCAACAACCTCAATCGCCGGATCGTCATTGATTACTTTATTGTCCGTAACAACAAAACCCTGGGTTACTCGCTCCCTCTGACGTTACGCGTTGGCAATGCTTTGCTGGATTTTGATCCGCCCTCAATTGACGGCGCGCGCGGCGACCAGATTGATGCGAGCGCGGTGCCAACGGTAGGTGCAACCGTGCGTCTGGCTGCGGCGTATGGCTTGAGGGTGGGCGACAGCGGCGAGATCCGCTGGATCGGCGTTGCCGGAGGCGGCACGGCCATCCTGCCGTTTCGCGTGGAGAGCGGAGAAGCGGGGCGCGACAAGCTGGTGACCGTTCCGAGGTCGGTGGTGCTGGCCAACGTCGGGCAGGAGATCTCGCTGGATTGCACCGTGATGCGTCAGGCCGGTGGTCGCCAGTATTCGCGCGTGGCGGTTTATGACGTGCGTGTTTCGCTGGGGACGGGACGCTTGCTGGTGATGGGCGCGCGCTCGCGGGGTAATTACCAGCTGTATGGCGGCGGGACTGCGTGGTTGACCGCGCTGGATGCAACCTCCCGGCAGCCGGTCAAGGCCTGGTGGCGTTATAACGGCGAGGAGGGCGAAGTCAGCGGTACGACGTTTCGTGACACTCGCCCGGATCGGCTGCTGCATGTGCGGATCAGTGATGATCAGGTGACGATCAATCCGCAGAACTTGTGCGGGAACGGTAATTTTATTTCCGGCTCGGAAGCGAACAACGCGGCCTTTGCGGCGCGGACTGAGCGTGGAACTCTGGTGGCATGGGGTAAGCCTGATCCTGGTGGAAATTTGGGGGATTCGTTACCGGACCTTGCTGATGTCATAGCGCTGAGTGCTTGCGGTTATGCCTTCGCGGCACGTCAGGCCACTGGGGCGGTAGTGGCTTGGGGGTTCAGGGTATACGGAGGAGAGGTACCCGAACCCATCAGTCTTTTGCGGGATATCGTGGCGATAAGCGGCAACGGTTACGCGTTTGTTGCGCTGCGTCGTGACGGGAGCCTGGTGGCGTGGGGAAGCCCTGGCAATGGGGCAACACTTCCACAGCCGATACCTGCGCTGAGGGATGTCGTTAAAGTGATTGGCAACCTCTACGCCTTTGCTGCGCTTCGGGCTAATGGTTCGGTAGTGGCTTGGGGGCACCAAACCCATGGAGGTAATGTGCCTGCGATCATCGCAGCATTGACTGACGTTGTTGATGTAGTCGCTACCAGCTACGCCTTTGCAGCCGTGCGTGCCAATGGCGCGGTAGTGGCATGGGGATACAGCTTTTACGGGGGATCCATACCTGGCCAGATTGGAGCGCTTACAGACATTGTGGAGCTGAGCGGAACCGAAGTGGCCTTTGCCGCGCGACGCAGGAATGGCAGCGTTGTTGCTTGGGGGTACGGCAGACATGGTGCAAACGTTCCGGCGCCGATCGCCGCACTGACGGATATCAGGACGGTGACGGGTAACATTGCATCATTTGTCGCACTGCTGAGCAGCGGGCGTGTAGTAGGGTGGGGATTACAGGCTATTCCGGCGCCGGTTGCAGCTCTGACTGACATCGTCCAGGTGGTATGCGGGGGAGTTGCTTTCGCCGCGCTGCGGGCCAACGGCACCGTTGAAGCCTGGGGGACTGCTGATCGAGGTGGTGAAATCCCGGAGGCCATTGCGGCCCGACTGGTCAACGTCCGCGCCATTTATGGCAACACCCATGCCTTCGCCGCGCTGACCTCCAGCGGCGAAGTCGTGACCTGGGGCCGTGGCCCGGCCGGCGGTAACAGCGATGGTGTCGCCGACCAGCTCAACGGCAAAATCTTCTACGAAGCCACAGCGCTGTCCCGTGGTTTGGGAATGCGTGAGACGCGATTGCTTGAAGCGGCAGAAAGTGAACAAACCTCATAACCCCGTCAACACCTGAAAGATCGCAGCCTGCGGCAGCTCCTGCACGTGATCCCTGTAGGAGCTGCCGCAGGCTGCGATCTTTTGCTTTTACTTCGGGTAGAGCGGCGGCAATCCACTGTCACCCACCGGATCCTGCACCCGCTCGGCCGCCGGAATCGTGCGGATCGCCCGCCACAGATCCTCGCCCTGCCAATGCTGCCCGGTCTCGCTATACAGCGCGCCGTTGAGGCCGTCGAGAGCGTCGGAAAGCGGCACAAACCGCGCCGCCATATCCGCCAAAGTCTCCGGCTGCTGTCGCGCCCAGGCATCCAGCGCCTGCCGCGTCGCTTGCGGGTCATTGGCCTGGCATGCCCGTTTGATGTCGTCCAGCAACGTGCGCGGGCTCGGCCCGGTTTGCGCGGCGCGGTGCACCGCCGGTTGCCAGCGCGCACGCCACCACAGGCCGAAGCCGAGCAGGGTGGTGCAGGCGAGGATCAGGGTGCTGAGTTTCCACCACCACAACACGTCGTTATCGACGGCGTTCACTTGCAGGGTGCCGGCCGGGGTGTCGACCTGCAGGCTCGGGTTGGTCGCCACTTGCAGGGTGCGCGCCGGCAGGCTGGTGTGTTCCAGATGATCTTCGAAGGTGTTCCACCAGATCACGTCCACCGTTGGCAACTCGATCGCGCCGCTGCGGCTGGGCACCAGCGCTTCGCGTTCTTCCCGGCTGCCGATCAGGCTGCGCTCGCCGCTCTGGTTGCTCAGCACCGGTTGATCCGGGTAACGGCGCAGGCCGTTGGCCTCGGTGGCGGGCAGGGCGGGCAACTGCGAACTGGCCAGGCCTTCGGCTTTCAGCGTCAGGCTGCGGGTCAGGGAGTCGCCGACCTGAAGATGATCCGGCTCAGGGTTCCAGCTTTCGCTCAGGCTCAGGCTGCGTGCGGGCAGCCACGGCGCATCGGCCGGGTAGGTCAGCGGTTTCGGTTTGACCGTCAGGGCGATCTCGGCGGAATTGACCCGCAACAGCTTGCCCGGTTTCGGGCCCTGCACGGTCGCGTCCTGGGCCGGCTGGGTGTCGACCAACGTGGCGCTGAACGTCTGCGGGGCAATGAGCAGCAAGCCGCTGTGCTGCGGATAGATCGCATAGCGCATCTCGATCACGCCATGGCGCACACCGTTGATGTCTTTTTCGTAGGTGCGCGTATCGCCCAGTTGCTCGATGCGCGTGTCGGCGATCTGCAGCGGGGTCAGGCTGCTGTCGTCGTACAGCGACACCGAGTGATAGATGCGCAACGTCAGGATCGCCTGAGCCTGCACATAGACGCTGGACTGGTCGAGGCTGGCCTCGATGAACACCGGGGCCGGGTTGTTCTTTTCTTCGCGGATGTCGCTCTCGACCACTTGCACGGTGATCGGCTGGCTCTGCACTTCACCCAGTTGCAGCGGCGGAATGACCACGCTGCCGTTCTCTTTCGGCAGCAGGGTGATGATCCAGCGCGTGGTGGCGCGGTTGTCGCCATTGAGGGTGTTCAACTGGTTGACCTGGCGCGTGCCGCGCACCTCGAACAACGGCTCCAGCGGCGTCAGGTCGGGTTTGCCGAACTGGGTTACGTCGCTGGTTTCGAGGGTGAGTTCGACCGTCTCGCCGGAGTTCAGGCGACTGCGATCCACGCTGGCCGTCAGCTCGGCCGCCTGGGCGGTGGCCGTGCAGAGCAGCAGGGGCAGCAACAGAGCGGTGAAACGGGTCATCGAGTTTTTTCCTGATCCTGATGTTGTTGCTGTTCGTACCAGAATTTGCGTCGCAGCAGTTCGCCCGGGTCGTCGGGGATCTTACCCAGCCATTGTTCCAGTGCCTGACGCTGCTCGCCTTCGAGGTTGTCCTCGCTCGGGCGCAGCGTTGGCACGGTGTCGGTTTCCTCCGCTTCATCGCTGCCCGGCACTTCATTGGGTCCCGGTTGCGGCGGGGTGGTCGGCGGCGGTTCACTGGCCGACTCGCCGGGCTGCGCCTCGCTCGGGGTGTCACTTTTCACCGCGGGTGGCGGCGTGGTCGCTGGCGGTGGTTCATCGCCGGGCACGTTCGGCTGCGCCGGTTGTGGCTGCGGCTCGACCGGCGGCGGGGTGTTCTTCTGTTTGAGCAGGTTTTCCACCAGGGCCTTGTTGGTCAGCGCCGGGCGCAAATCCGGTTGCAGTTCCAGCGCTTGCTCGTAGGCATCGATGGCGGCTTCCAGCTCACCACTTTTCGCCAGGGCGTTGCCACGATTGTAGTGGGCGCGGGCATCGCTGCCTTCGGCGAAGCGCTGAGCGGCGCCACTGTAATCGCCGGCCTCGTACAACGCCAGCCCTTGCCACTGGTGATCTTCGAAGTGTTCGGCCGCCTCGGCCGGACGCTTCTGTTTGAGCAGGTGCAGGCCCTGTTGATCGGGGCGCAGCCACAGGTCTTCGAAGTCGAAAGCGTAGCTCGGCTGCGGCAGGCACAGCAGCAAGGGCAGGCAGAATAACCAGCCACGCCGTCCGGCGCAGGCGGCGAGCAGCAATAGCGGCAACAACAGCCAGTAGCCCTGATCGGCCCAAGTGTCGAGGCGCACGGTCTGGCCGTCGTTGCGCAGACTGCGCGGGCCATCGAGCAGGCCAAGGGCGCGCAAATCGCTCTCGTCCAGACGCGCACTGTGGTAGTCGCCGCCGACGCTGGCGAGGAACGCGCCGAGGCTCGGGCTGTCGAGTTGCGGCACGCGGATCGCGCCTTGTTCATCCTTGAGGAAACTGCCGTCCTCCTGAGCAATCGGTGCGCCTTCAGCGGTGCCGATGCCGAGCATCAGCAGTTGCGCCGATTGCTGGCCGAGGGCGCGACGAATGCCTTGGCGTTCCTCTTCGGTCAGCGAGGATCCGATCAGCAGGATCCGTCCCTGGCCGAGCGCGCCTTGCTTGAGCAGGGCCAGCGCCTTGCTCACGCCGAGATCAGCGCGATGGCCGCTTTCTGGCATCAGCGACGGCTTGAGCGCGTCGAGCAGATTGCGGCTGGTCGCCAGGTCATCCGACAGCGGCACCAAGGTGTGCGCGCTGCCGGCATAGACGACGATCGCGGTCTGCGCATCGCTGCGCGCCTGCAGCAGATCGAACAGCTTGCGCCGCGCCTGCTCCAGGCGGGTTGGCGGTGAGTCGGTGGCGAGCATTTCCGGGGTCAGCTCCAGCACCACCACCAGCGGGTCGGCAGGTTTCTGGCTGGTCTGTTCGACCCGCTCCCAGCTCGGCCCGAGCAGGGCGACGAGGGTCAACAACCACGCCACGCCGAGGGCGATCCACGGCAGCTTGCTGTCGCGCCCGCTGCCACCGCTGAGCAGCGTCGAGTGGAACGCCGGCGGCAGAATCATCTGCCAGCGTCCGGCACGTTTCTGTCGGTGCCAGAGTTGCCAGAGCAGCCAGCCCAGCAGCGGCAGAAGCAACAGCCACCAAGGGCGGAACCAGTGCGGCCAGAGCGCGATCATCGGCGCCTCCGCAGACGCAGGCGTTTCAGACGCTCGCGCCAGTCAGGCAACGGACTTTGCAGATACAGCTCCTTGGTGAACAGGCGTTGCAGCGGGTTGTCCGGCCACAATTCGCGGACGACCAGCAACAGGCTCAGCAGCAGGGCCAATGCCAGCGGCCACTGATACAGGGCTTGCGCCGGGCGCGCCTGGGTCGGTTGCTGGGTCACCGGTTCGAGCTGGTCGAGGGTCTCCCTGATCGCTTGCAGCTCTTTGCCGTCGCGGGCGCGGAAGTACTGGCCGCCGGTGGCTGCGGCAATCGCCTTGAGCGCCGGCTCGTCGAGGTCCAGGCTCGGATTGACCCCGAGCAGGCCGGTGCTGCCACTGTCTTCCGGGTCCGCGCCGATGCCGATCGGGTAGATTTTCACCCCTTCGCTGGCGGCCAGTTTCGCCGCGGTCAACGGATCGATTTCGCCGCCGTTGTTGGCGCCGTCGGTGACCAGAATCAACACCCGACTTTGCGCCGGACGCATGCGCAGGCGCTTCAGCGCCAGACCGATTGCATCACCGATGGCAGTGTTCTTGCCGGCGATGCCGATCCGCGCTTCATCGAGCCAGACACGCACGGTGTGCCGGTCAAAGGTCAGCGGTGCCTGCAGATAGGCCTGACTGCCGAACAGGATCAGGCCAACCCGGTCGCCATCACGGCTTTCAAGGAAATCCCCGAGCAGATGCTGGACCAGCGACAAGCGACTGACGTCTTCGTCCTGCCACTGCATGTCGGGGAAGTCCATCGAGCCGGACACGTCCACCGCCACCAGCAGATCGCGGCCGCTGGCGGCAATCGGCAACGGTTCGCCGAGCCATTGCGGACGTGCGGCGGCACTCAGCAGCAACAGCCACAGCAGCAGGAACGGCGCTTGCTGGCGCCACGCCGGCAGATTGGCGCGGGCCCGGCGCCGCGCCAGACCTTCGAGGTCGGAGAGGAAACTCACGCGCAGCGCCGGCTCGCCGCTGTCGGCCACCGGCAGCACCAGACGCATCAGCCACGGCAGCGGCAGCAGCACGAAGATCCACGGCCAGGCGAACTCAAACATGCTTGCGAATCCAGGTTTCGACGGCTTGGGTCAGGCCGGCGATGGCTTTGTCGTCGAGTTTGCATTCGGGTTTGTAGGCGCCTTCGACCAGCACCATCCAGCGCGTCAGGCCGGCGGCCGGGCAGCGGTTGTCGAGAAACGCCAGCCATTTGCGGCCATTGAGCGTGTGGCTCTGGCTGTAGGGGTAGTGGTTGCGGCACAGGCGTTTGAGCAGACCGTTGAGCTGCTGCAGCCAGGCCCCGGCCGGTGCGCCGTCGTAGGGTTTGGGCATTTGCGCCAGTTCGGCCAGCGCGGCGATACGCACAGGGTCCAGCGGTTGCTCGGCGCGCACGATCGGGCGTTTCCTGACCGGAATGAACCGGCGCAAGCGCCACACCGCGAACCCGAGCAGCGGCAGCAATAACAGCAGCAGCCACCAACCCGGCGCCGGTGGCCAGAAGTCGATGGGCGGCGGGGAGATCAGCGGTTGCATTTGCTCGAGGCCGTTCATCGACTGCTCCCCGGGCGCTGCGGATTGAGGAACTCGCGCATCTGTTCGACCATCTCGCTTTGTGTGCTCAGCGGCATCAACAGCACCCGCAGTTTCTGCGCGAGCAATTCCCAGCGGGCGATACGGGCTTCGGCCTGGGCGCGATAGGTCTGGCGCAGCTCGAAATTGAGCGTGTCGAGTTCCAGTTGCGCACCGCGTTCGGCGAAGCGTAAAAGCCCGGCGGCGGGCAGGGCGTGGTCCAGTGGATCGGACAGCGGCAACAGCAACAGATCGCAGTGACGCGACAGCAGGCTCAGTTGCTGCTCGGCACTTTCGGACAGTGCACGTTCATCACAGATCACGATCACCAGACTGCCCGGGCGCAGCACCTCACGTGCCCGGCGCAGCGCTGCGCCGAGAGCATCGCGATCCGGTTCGCGTTCGCTGTGCAGCGACTGATTGACCTTCACCAGACGGTTGAGCAACTGCAGCAGGCTCTGCTTGCTGCGGCGCGGTTTGATTTCGTAATGCTCGTTATCGCCGAACACCAGCCCGCCAACCCGGTCGTTGTGCCCCAGTGCCGCCCAGCCGATCAGCGCCGCCGCTTGCGCCGCGAGCACCGACTTGAACATCAGCCCGGAGCCGAAAAAAAGCCGGGTGCTTTGCTCGACCATGATGAAAATCGGTCGCTCGCGTTCTTCATGGAACAGCTTGGTGTGCGGCTCCTGGGTGCGCGCGGTCACGCGCCAGTCGATGGTGCGCACGTCGTCGCCGGCCTGATAGACCCGCACCTGATCGAAGTCGACCCCGCGACCGCGGAATTTCGAGTGATGCAGGCCGATCAGCGGGCTGCGCTGGCTCGGCGTGGAAAACAGCTGCACTTCACGCACCCGGTGACGCATCTCGATCAGGTCGGTAAGGCTGATGCGGATGCCCGGTTCGGACGGCAGGGGGGCGTTCATAGGGGTCAAGCGACGGCTACGACGTCGAGAATCCGCTGCACCACCCGATCCTGATCGATGCCGGCGGCTTCGGCTTCAAACGACAGAATGATGCGGTGACGCAGCACGTCGAACAGCACCGCCTGAATGTCTTCGGGGCTGACGAAGTCGCGCCCGGCGAGCCACGCGTGAGCGCGGGCGCAGCGGTCAAGGGCGATGGAGCCGCGCGGGCTGGCGCCATAGGCGATCCACTCGGCCATTTCCGGGTCGAACTTGGCCGGGGTACGCGTCGCCATGACCAGCTGCACCAGGTATTCCTCCACGGCGTCGGCCATGTACAGACCGAGGATTTCCTTGCGCGCGGCGAAGATCGCCTGCTGGCTGACCCGGCGTTCGGGTTTGGTTTCGCCGTTCAGGGCTTCGCCCCGGGCCTGCTGGAGGATCCGGCGTTCGACGGCGGCATCCGGGAAACCGATTTTCACGTGCATCAGGAAGCGGTCGAGCTGCGCTTCGGGTAGCGGATAGGTGCCTTCCTGCTCGATCGGGTTCTGCGTGGCCATCACCAGAAACAGTGGCGACAGTTCATACGTGCTGCGCCCGACACTGACCTGACGCTCGGCCATGGCTTCGAGCAGCGCCGATTGCACCTTGGCCGGCGCGCGGTTGATTTCGTCCGCCAGCACCAGGTTGTGGAAGATCGGCCCTTGCTGGAACACGAAACTGCCGGTTTCCGGGCGATAGATCTCGGTGCCGGTGATGTCGGCCGGCAGCAGGTCGGGAGTGAACTGAATGCGATGGAACTGGGCTTCGATGCCCTCGGCGAGTTCTTTGATCGCTTTGGTCTTGGCCAGACCCGGAGCGCCCTCGACCAGCATGTGGCCGTCGGCGAGCAGGGCGATGAGCAAGCGCTCGATGAG
>Ga0153923_100196_pt1 | contig 26203 bp, 15 predicted proteins | sample TSNJ007MetaG_FD_104682 | JGI IMG/M metagenome (GOLD analysis project Ga0153923, IMG submission 104682) | Attine ant fungus gardens microbial communities from New Jersey, USA - TSNJ007 MetaG | ecosystem: Host-associated > Fungi > Mycelium > Unclassified | place: USA: New Jersey, Brendon T. Byrne...
CTGTTCGATCAGTTGAATCCATTCATTATATTCATTCTGAAGCTTGGCATATTCCTCTTGAAGATTACGATGCTCATCCGTCATCTTCTGTAGCTCATTCTGATGCATCTCAAACTGGACCTGTAGCAGACGAAGTTGTCCTTGGGCCAATTCATAATTCTCGCCGACTTCACCAAGCTGCTGAAGCACCTCACTGCGTTCACGTTCAATAGATTTCTGCTTAGCCTCAGCTTCACCGGCCTCCTGCTGCCAAATATCTATCTCTTCACGCAGCTTCGCTTCCAAATCACTCCACTGCTGCTGTCGCTCGAATAATTCCTCGTACTTTTGCTTCCATGAAGCGCCGTACGCCTCTGCTTCCCTCAGAACATCCTGCTGCTCTGCAACCGTAGCAGCGGCCTCAAGGCTAGCTTCAGACAATTCCTCTAAGCGTCGAGCTGTCTCTTCGCCTTCTTCTTGCAGCAGTTGATATCTTTCCTGTAGACGTTCTCCATCTTGCAGCACTTCATCATATTGAGAGATCAGTTCCTCATAGCGTTCACGAAGTGCAGACAGTTCCTTCTGAACCTGTCCACCTTGTTCACGGAGTGCTGCAGTTTCGTGTTCTGCATCTGTACGAAGCTGAGCTTCCCGATCTAACTGTTGTACTAATCCATCCGCTTGACCACGAAGGATCTCAATCTCCTTTTGAAGCGCCAAAGATTTCTCTTCGGTCTCCAGTAGGTTCATTTCAAGCTCACTAATATCTTCCATCCGTTTATCCGAGAGCTCCTGCCAATTTGCTGCCTCCGCCATAGATCCAGCGAGTTCTTCCTGAACACGGTGCAGATTGTCATTCGTTTCCTGTAGTGACTTCCGCAGCTCTGATGCTTCATTCTGAGACTGCTGATAACGCTGGTGCAATTCTTCCAGCTCTTCATTCAACAGCGTGCCTAACTCAGTAGCAGTACGCAGCTCTTCACTGAGCTGTTCTTCACGTTTAACCACCGCTTCATATTGTCCGAGCAGCGTCTGACGAGCATCTCGTTCACTCTTAAGACTGGCTTCAGCCGAACGGAGTCTAGACTGAAGTTGTCCTGTTCCACCACGAAGCTCAGCCAGCTGTTTCTCGAGCTCTTGAATGTTTTGCTTATGTCTATGTTCCTGAGTACCTTGTGACTGACGAAGTTCCTTATTCTTAGCAAGCTCCCGTTGTAAAGCTTCCCGTTCTTCAGCCAATTCCTTGCTTAGCTTCGTTGTCGTGCTCTCAAGCTCCTTACCCAGTGTCAACTTCGTCTTCTCGAGTTCCTTACCTAATGTTGATTTGGTTTCCTCAAGCTGTTTCTCTAAGGTTGATCTGGTCTCGGTTAACTCAAGCTCCAGAGCAGACAAGGAGTCTGAATTCTCCTTAGTCAGCGTCTCACGGATGTTCTCCAGCTCTTGCAAATGCGCTGCCTTCTGCTCTTCCAACTGCTGTAGACGGATGGCTTCTGCATTCGCTAGTTCCTCTCGATGATTCTCACGCATAGCAGACTGTTCAGCCTCATAACTTGCCCGCAGTTCCTGCAACTCCAGCTCACGCGCAAGCAGCTCCTCTTCCAGCTTCTCTCGTGCGGCTTCAGCCGCTTGGGTTGCCTCTTGCAGCTGGTTAGCATGTACTTTACGCTCATTCTCCTGAATTTCCAGATGACGCTTGCGCTCTTCTTCAACCGCAGCAATCAGTCGTGTAGCTTCTTCTTTAGCCGCCGCTTCAAGGCGTTCATATTCTTCTTGTCGCTCCCGCTGAACCTCCAGCAGGCGAGATACTTCCAATCGCAGTTCACTGCGTTCACCTGTCATCATGTTGAGTTCATTTTTAAAATCCTGAACCTGAATAGCCTGCTCCGCCATATGTACTGCTGCAAGCACCGCTATGCGCGGCGTATCCAGTCTGTTGTGTGATTTAGAAATCGTGCGCATATGTTCGTCAACATAACGGGCCACTTGTTTCATATATTCAGTGCTGCTTCCGACGAGTTTATAGGAAGTTCCGTATATCTCCACGGCGACACGTGTCCGGTCCATAGCCACAGTTGTGCCCTCCTTTGTATGTGTGCGGATTCTAAGTTAGTCTTACTGTTTCTATTGTAGCTTTTTTCTTAAGCATTTGGCAAAATCCCTTGTAATCAATAGACTCTCGCTGATATCCTCCGCATTTCACTCTACCCAGAAAAAGCCGCAGCGAATCTCAGTTTCTAAATGGATTCGCTGCGGCTTTACACAATTCCTGCTATTTTCTTAATTCTGCACCAAAAGTTTGTTGAAGGACTGATAATAGCTTATCATGCACCTCTCCAACCTCTTCATCTGTCAATGTATGTTCACCGTGACGATACAGCAGTGAGATCGCAATACTCTTCTTTCCACTCTCTAACTTGCCACCAGTGTACACGTCGAATACCTGTACGGATTGCAGCAAAGTTCCTCCGTTTGCACGGATGGAAGCTAGTAGATCGCCTGCTGGTACAGTTGAATCTACAACCACTGCAATATCCCGTTCCATACCTGGGAAACGTGGAAGCTCATTATATTGCAGACGGCTTTGCGTGTTATCATACAGCGGCTGCAATAGAATCTCAGCTACATAAGTATCCACTAGATCAAGCTCTCTTTGCAGTTCCGGATGAAGCTGGCCCATAGTTCCAATCTTCACACGACCCTCGTCTCCGACTAAATATACCGACGCGGAACGTCCAGGATGATACCCTTCTGGACTATCTCCCTCGTAGATAATTCTGTCTGTAAGACCCAAATAAGCAAATACAGATTCCAGCGCACCCTTCAAATCAAAGAAATCTACAGGCTGTGCAGAAACGTTCCATTGCTTCACGGTTAGGCTACCGCTAAGTAACAACCCCAGCACCGGCAGTTCACGCGGCTGACGAGTCAACTGTTCCTCATCTGTGAAGAAGACATTGCCGATTTCAAACAACGCTAGATCGCTTTGACGACGGTTGGTATTATAGCTAGCAATATCCAATAGTTGTGGCAGAAGGCTAGTACGCAGTACACTTCGTTCTTCACTCATTGGCATAGCCAATTTAACCGCTTGTGAGCCTTCTGATAACTCGGGGAACATTTTGCTTTGTTTCGGCTGGATGAAGGAGTAACCCATCACTTCCTGATAACCGCCATGCGACAACAGGCGACGCAGTTCACGGCGGAGTGATTGCTTATGCGTCAATGCGCCTGGCGTTGTAACACCTTCAATCAGAGTCGTTGGAATATTGTCATACCCGTACAGACGAGCAATTTCTTCGATAAGGTCAACATCATAGCTGATATCTCCACGTCTAGTTGGCACCTGAACTTCGATCAATCCTTGTGCGGTATCCCCGCATTTGAAATGTAGACGACCAAACAATGTCTTCACTTCTAGCAAGGACAGATCTGTTCCGAGATAACGGTTCAGCTTCTCCAAGGACAAAGTAAGTACCTTCTCTTCTCCTGCGACTGTTCCTGCTTGCACAATTCCTTCATGCACAGATCCGCCAGCATAACGCGCAATAAGTACTGCAGCGCGATTCAATGCAGGGATCACTGCATTTGGATCCACTTCTTTCTCGAAACGAAGCGATGCTTCCGAGCGAAGTCCCAGTTGACGCGAGGTTTTACGAACGGTTCCTCCGTCAAACTTAGCAGATTCCAGAACGAGATTTACCGTCTCAGCAGTAACTTCCGTATCCTGACCTCCCATTACTCCAGCCAGAGCTACTGCTTTAGCTCCATCAGCGATAACGAGCATATGTGGCTCAAGCTTCCGTTCTTGGCCATCAAGTGTAGTCAGGACTTCACCTTCATGAGCAAGACGAACGCCGAGTTCTCCGCCTTCTATTTTATCTGCATCAAAAGCATGAAGCGGCTGTCCGTATTCGAGCATCACATAGTTAGTGATGTCTACGATGTTGTTAATTGGACGAATCCCTGCCGCCATCAGACGATTCTGAATCCACAGCGGGGATGCTGCAGATTTAACACCTGAGATATAACGAACTGCGTAATGACTGCAATGTTCTTCATTCTCAATCTTAACGGAAATAGATTGAGCAGCTGCTCCGCTGATCTCAATCATTTCACTCGCAGGATCAGGCAATTTAATGTCGCGTCCAAGAATCGCGCTCACTTCATAAGCAGCACCAATCATGCTTAGGCAGTCTGAACGGTTCGGAGTCAGATCGAATTCCAGAATTTCATCATCTAGACCCAGCAGCTTTGAAATATCTTGACCGATCTCTGTACCTTCAGGAAGTACAAGAATTCCTTCTTGCTGCTCCTTAGGAAGCAATTTATCATTGAGTCCCAATTCTTTAGCCGAGCAGATCATCCCTTGTGATAATACCCCGCGCAGCTTCGCTTTTTTGATATCCAGCCCTGGCAGCTTAGCGCCAACAAGAGCTACAGGAACGGTTTGTCCCGCAGCTACATTCTTTGCGCCACAGACGATTTGCAGATCTTCACCTTGACCTGCATCCACGATACATACGTTCAGTTTATCCGCATCAGGATGCTTTTCTTTCGATTTCACATAGCCGGTTACGATGCCGGAAATCCCTTTATTGCGGCGCTCTACTCCGTCAATTTCAATGCCGGCAGCGGTAATCTTCTCCGCTAGCTTTTCGGCGGTTACTCCTTCAATCGATGTATAATCAGCCAACCATCCGGTTGATACTTTCATGTCCGCTCACTTCCTTTATGTTTCAGATGTATTTATCTACTTGCCGTTCGATCTGCTTCCTGTGGGAGTAGTACAATTTAGGATTACTCGATCAAAGCTTCATACCCGTCCTATTTAGAGCAGTCACTACGAAAAATATTGGACTTCCGATCGCTGTTATCCTCAGATTTCCTGATTAGAACCGCTTCTCGCGGTAGAAATCCGAGGATAAAGGCGAACGCTGGCGCTTCTACAGTTCCAAAATTTCTCTCCGTTCCTTCTATTAATAGTCTTTTATTAAGCAAGATCAGTAACCCAATTACTACTTACTCCTAACCCGTCAGCCAGCTCGCCCACCAAAAATCTAAACGCCCTTGAACTGCTTTACAAAACTCATATCGTTGTTATAGAAATGACGGATGTCATCGATGCCGTATTTAAGCATAGCAATCCGCTCAACACCCATACCAAATGCGAAGCCGCTATACTTAGCAGGATCATAGCCACCCATTTTCAGAACATTTGGATGCACCATGCCGGCGCCAAGGATTTCTAACCATCCGCTTTGCTTGCACAGTCTGCAGCCATCCCCGTCACATTTGAAGCAGCTTACATCCACTTCAACGCTTGGCTCGGTGAATGGGAAGAAGCTCGGACGAAGACGAATGTCTGTATTCGGGCCGAACATCTCTTGTACGAATTGCTGCAAGGTGCCTTTCAGATCACTCATCCGAATGTTGCTTCCAATAACCAAACCTTCAATTTGATGGAACTGGAAGGAATGCGTTGCATCGTCATCATCGCGGCGGAATACTTTACCCGGGCAAATGATTTTAACTGGAACTTCACCGTTCATAGCCTGCATAGTACGAATTTGTACCGGAGACGTTTGAGTACGCATAAGCAGGTCATCCGTTAAATAAAAGGAATCCTGCATATCGCGTGCCGGGTGATTTTTAGGCAGATTTAGGGCTTCAAAGTTATAATAATCGGTCTCCACTTCCGGACCTTCAGCCACACGGTAGCCCATACCAATGAAAATATCCTCAATTTCCTGAACCACTCTGCTAAGCGGGTGAACGCCCCCTTGCTGCATGCGGCGACCTGGCAGGGTTACGTCTACTTTTTCAGCCTGCAGACGTTGCTGAGTCTCTTGCTGTTGAAAAGCCTCTTGCTTCGCTCCAATAATCTCCTCAATGGCACTACGCACCTGATTCGCTACTTGCCCGATAACCGGACGCTCCTCAGCACTAAGTCCTCCCATACCACGTAGAACTTCTGTAAGCTCGCCTTTTTTACCGAGATATTTCACTCTTAGGTCATTCAAAACCTGTGGATCCATAACCTCCTGCAACTTAGCCAGCGCCTCAACCTTCAATGCTTCCAACTTCTCTTTCATGGCCGTGTACAGCCCCCTTCAATCATTGTCTAGTTCAACAAAAAAAGGCCTTTCCTCCCGGTAAGGGACGAAAAGACCGTGGTACCACCCTTGTTAGACAAGCTGATCTGTTCCCCTTAAGAGCTTCATTCCCTCTTTTGGCTGGACAGATACCTATCTCACTTTATACAGAAATAACGGTCTGTGACCGGTTTCCCCTACGCTTCCTTACAAGGCAATCTTAAGGAATTCAAGGAACTGCTCCGGAGTGAACTTCGACAGCTCTGTATCCTAGAAACGCTCTCAATCACCGGCGTCTCCTCCCTGTAAGTCAGGCACTGTGTACTCTTCTCCATCACTGCATTTCACAATTCAATCTAATTGTCAGGTATCTCTTTTATGCAAGAGATATGTCTGTTTATTATATGCAAAATCTGTCGTTTTGACAAGTTCAAGCATAATTAGGGCAATTTTTATCTGGCTTTAAGCTGGCTTTAAGGTTCAGAGCCATTTTGGGGACTTTTTTTCAGCTAACGTTCAGCGGAGCTTGATAATTTCCATTATTAAGAAGGCATGGTTGTACTCAATCATAAATCACCTTCAAAATACAAGGACTTTCATACCGGGAGGGAATTACATGCATGCACGAAGAACAAAAGTAGCTGTGATCATACTTAGCGCAGCAGTTCTGAGTCAAGCTTCAGCGTATGGAGCATACGCGGCATCAACGACTACTTCATCCACCAAAACAGCAACTGCCACCACTGCATCCACTCTGGATAAACTCGGCTCGATAGCTTTAAAGAGTAACTTTAGTGTGAAGCTGACCGATGTTGGGTTTTTGACTCAGGATGGCGGCAATATTCTTACATACACCCTCAGCTATAACAATGGGAGCGGAAGCAGCATCAATCTTGTGGACTATTTCTCTAAAGTAACTACTGCCGGAGGAACCGTTATCCAAGGAAGCCCAGTAACCAGCAGTGCAACCATCAAATCTATCCCCTCCAAAAGCAGTCAATCCGTAACCTATTACGTAAACGTAGGTAAATCCACATCTTTAAATGGAGTGAAGATTTCAGTATTCGGTTGGGATTTCAGCAGTACTGATTATCAAAAAAAGCTGGGGACCTTCACCATGCCTGTTGCTTTTTCACAAGCGGTCGCTAGAGGCCAAAGTAAAAAGATAACCTTGAATAATCAGCCCGTAACAACCAAAACGGAAAGTCTGCAAATTTACAAATATAACGGTAAGGTATACGCCAAAGTAGGTGTGAGCTTAACCAATCAAGGAACCAAAGTGCTAAGTGATATCCTGGACTTAAGGGATACCTCGCATCCGCAGGAGGATCTGTATTTGAATTAACGCTTGATGATGCGAGCAGTAACTACAAAGTACAGCCACAGGAAAAAAAGACGATCTACTACATGACGGAAATCCCCTCTTATATGAAGACAGACAATATGACTCTGCAGTTTGCTGCAGAAGATACCTCATTAAAATTAGCTTTGCCCATCGTCACCTATAACCTTCCCGCTGCTACCACACCAGATCTTGTCGTAGCCAGCAATGTCATCAAGAAGCTTACGATCAACAATAATACTGTCGAGACGCAGTTAAAAAGCGCCAATGTCTATGCCGACAACGGCACCGCGAAGTGGACGCTGCAATTCCGAGTAAAAAATAGCGGCAACAAGGCGATTACTTTGCCTGCTTATGAGTTTACCGTTAAAGCCGCTGAAGGATACAGCTTTCCGGTGGACACGAAGGCTTTCGCTAACCTTACACTCAAACCCCTTGAAGAAAAAATAATTGAGCTCAGTGCAGAAGTTCCGCTAACGATAGCTCAAGGAACGCTACAGCTGCAAATGACTGAACCCGCTGTAGAGGGTAAGATCATTTTTCCTACGGCCTATTATCAGATTCCTTACACACTCCAAACTAACAATTGGCAGGATACAGAATACGCGGTGGAGAACAGTCACGGCACGTTTGCTGTCAAGCTTAAGAACATCCAGCGGCTACCTTGGGCAGACAAAGATCAGCTTGTAGCTAAAATCAATATTCGCAACACGAAATCGACCTCTGTGCAGCTTCCTGCATTTACAAGTGTCATTAAAGCTGGTGAGAGTGATATTAGCAGCACTTCCCAAGTTGTCACAGAAAGCACGCAAACCATACTCGGGCCAAATGAATCCGCAGACGTTTATGTCGTGGCCAATGTTCCTTACACCTACCAGTTCAATCAATTAAAAATAACGCTGCAAGAAACCTCCGGCGAAAGCAAAATTAATTTTCTTTCTTTAAGTACAAATCAGTTGGACAGCCGTGTTCAGGAAGTTGCAGCACTAAGTTCCTTCCAAATTGACCTTGAAAGTAAAAAAGCAGAAGTGTTAGAGCGCCGGACAACGGTTTATCAGGGTGCGAGCTCCAATATCATGTACACAGAACTGGAAATGAACAGTGAGGAAACACGTAAATCGGAGCAGGCTCAACTCGTAGCTTATTACAAAACGCCTGACAATCAATATTACGAAGCCGAGGTCAACCAGTCTACCACTTCCACGAGCCCTAACGGAAAAAATCTGGTTACCGTCTGGACTAAGCTTCCACTTGGAGTAGATCCTTCTCAGCTTGTTCTTTATATCGGTGCAGGGGTATCCGAAGGAAAACTTACGGCTCCTGGCGGGAAATCAACGGGCTATATCAACACGGTGTCACTGGGATTAAATAATGTTGCGGTGGAGTCAAAAAGCAATCTTTTGGATGTAGAATTGTTCCCTTATACCCTATCCGTTACAAATGCAGTCGCCACCGTCACTGGTGGAAAAGATACGCTAAGCACTGTCCTAACCTACAACCTGTCGAGCAGCATGCTTTACGAATCGGGTACCTATGAGCACAAGCTTGTACTAGAGCTAATCGACCCCTTCGGACAAACGATGGAGAAGACATTAACACTGGGCACAGATCTACCATTAGGGAACTTCAAGTCATACACCACAACATTCACAAGCAATCTTTACAAAACTCTAGATGGCGGCGCGATCCGATTGAATGTATACGACGAATTCCAAGGTCATCGAAATTTGCTGGGAACTGGGACCTATGTTGTCACTTATCAGGCAGCGTCAACGACTTCAAACAACAATTCCACTTCAAACACCGATTCTAGTGCTAACAATCCATCCGACACTTAGTAAACGTGCGAGGGGTAGCCTAAGTTAAAAGAAATTTGATGATCTATGGAGGAAAGAAATGAAGAAGAAAAAAGTGTTGCTCTGGACCATCGGAGTAGTAGCTGTAGTAACAGCCGGATTGTTGGTGTATACATTTTTACCTGATAAGAGCAGTCAGGCTGCTGAAGTGCCCATTAATACAGCCACGGTTACGAAGGGCGATATCGTAGTAAATGTATCTGGAGCAGGCTCCGTCACGGCCACTGAAACAGGAAAAGTGAAAACGAAGGACGCTGGAACCGTAGCTGAGGTGCTTGTCAAAGAAGGCGACAATGTAAAAAAAGGTCAGACATTAATTACCTTCGAAGGCGATGATTTGAGCGACAATCTTAAGCAGGAACAAACCTCTCTTACCTCGCTTGAAACAGATCTTCAGGACAAGCAGGAGCAGTATAAGAAGCTTGCCGTGGCAGGTGCCTCCGAGGATGAATTGGCCAGTGCCAAACGTTCGATTGAAAAAGCGAAAACGGATATCGCTTCTCAAATCGAAAAAATTGCAGCTGTACAAGAGGATATGATCCCTCCTGATCCCCTAACCGCTCCTATTGACGGAACTGTTACAGCAGTGAACATAGCCAGCGGTGAAAAAGCGATGGATGGCTCTGAGCTTATCGATATCACCGATTATGCTAATTTAAGCGTCATAGTGCAGGTGGATGAGCTTGATATTCCTACAGTAAAAATAGGGATGCCTGCTACCATTTCATTGGATGCCCTGCCCGACACTGAATTCAAGGGGAGTGTTACTAAGATTGCCAAGGAAGGCACCGTCTCGAACGGAGTCTCCCTCTTCGATGTTACCGTTGGCTTAACCACCTCCGAAGGCGCCCTTGTAGGGATGTCGGCAGAAGTTTCAGTTACAACAGCTGAGAAAAAAGATGTATTAACCGTACCTATTGAAGCTGTTCAAGAAAGAAATGGCAAGTACACAGTTACTCTCCCTTTAACAGCGGGTTCAGCGGGTTCAACCGATTCCTCAAAAGCCTCTAGCGAGGGCCAAGCACCGATGCCTAGCGGGGCTCCTGATGCTCGCGATGGCGCTATGCCTAGTGGAGCGCCTGATGCTCGCGGCGGTACTATGCCTAACGGAGCAGCTGGCACAAGAAACCGTGGAAATAGTAATCAGCGAACAGTTTCCGTCGAAGTGGGCATCCATGATGAGAGCAGTATTGAAATTGTCAGTGGGCTTAATGAAGGAGACAAAGTGATCATCCCTACTGTCATCTCTACCAAAACAGGTACAACTAGTACTGAGATGCAAATGCAAGGTGGCATGGGCGGTATGGGTGGCGCCGGTTTCGGCGGCGGCGGCTTTAGTGGCAGTGGTGGCTTCAGTGGAGGTGGTACTGGTGGCACGGGCGGAGCACCTGGTGGTGGCGGAGGTGGCAGTAGATGAGTGCTTCAACACCACTGATCCAAGTCCAGAATATGACCCATGGCTATAATATGGCCGGAGAAACTATGACAGTTCTAAAAAATCTTTCCTTTACAATCGACTTCGGAGAGTTCGTAGCGATTATAGGTCCTTCCGGTTCTGGTAAATCAACACTAATGAACATGCTCGGATGCCTGGATGTATCGGATGAAGGAAGCTATCTTCTAGACGGACAAGAGGTTCGCAAGTTATCCGACAACAAGCTGGCAGTTATCCGGAATGAGAAGATCGGCTTTATCTTTCAAAACTTCAATCTCCTCCCCAAGTTATCTGCTGTCGAGAATGTGGAGCTTCCGCTAATATACCGTGGCCTCTCACATCGAGAACGCAGAGAAACAGCTCAGCAAGCACTCCTTAAAGTTGGTTTGGAGGAGAGAATGCATCACCGACCTTCTGAGCTTTCAGGAGGACAGCAGCAGCGTGTAGCGATTGCGCGAGCCATGGCTGGATCTCCCCCGATTCTACTTGCAGATGAACCTACCGGGGCGCTTGATACGCGAACTGGACAAGAGGTCATGCAGATGATACGAGAATTAAATGAGCAGGGTCATACAATCATCCTAATCACACATGACCTCGAAATTGCAAAGCAAGCAAAGCGGATCATTCGTATTCAGGATGGCAACCTCGTAGAAGATCGGAGGAATGCGAGGTGAAATTATTTCAAAGTATGCGGATGGCTCTAAAAAGTATTTACAGCAGTAAAGTAAGAGCTTTTTTAACGATGCTGGGTATTATTATTGGTGTATCATCCGTTATCATCCTCGTTTCTGTGGGGCAGGGAACTACTTCTCAGATTACGGAGCAGCTTAATGGACTCGGAACAAATCAACTGACGGTAAACATCACTGGCCGTGGGGCTACCACCTCCCTCACCTATGAAGAAGCCTTGGCACTAGGAGATATAGAGGGGATAGAAAATGTAGCTCCTGTGATCAGTGGCAACGTTACAGCCAAGCATAATACTGAGAATGTTAGCGTTACAGTTGAGGGCATTACACCTTCTTATGAGGACGTTAAGGATTTTCATGTACAGTCAGGACGTTTCCTGCTTGATATTGATACGGAGTACCGGCAGAAGGTAGCGCTAATCGGCACAGGTACGGCTGAGGATTTATTCGGTACAGATGATCCTGTCGGCCAAAAGGTACAGCTAAACGGGATCAGCTATAAAATCGTCGGTCTTTTGGAAGCAAAAGGCTCTAGTCTAAGTGGCTCCAACGATGATATCTTATTGATCCCTATAGCTACTGCAGAACGTCAGTTAAAAAGCAAAGGCGTACGTTCCATCACAATTGCGACGACTTCAGCAGACACTGTAGCTACCGTAAAAGATAAACTAGAGAGTACACTGGATGCTAAATTTAATTATGCGGATAATGCTTTTAGTGTCTTTGACTCTCAAGAGATGCTGGAAACTGTAAATTCTACGACAGCTACGCTTTCAATGGCACTTGCGGGAATTGCCGGCATTTCTCTGTTTGTCGGGGGGATCGGCATTATGAATATTATGATCGTATCCGTTAATGAAAGAACAAGAGAAATTGGTATCCGCAAAGCAATCGGCGCCAAAAAACTCGATATTCTCGCTCAATTCATGATCGAATCCATTGTGCTTAGCGGATTGGGTGGGGTGATCGGTGTTGGCATTGGAGTCGCAGGTAGTTGGTTACTAGGAAAGTACACTTCACTTACAGTATCCATTGCTTGGGATATGGTACTGATATCTTTTGTTTTCTCCTTGCTTATCGGCGTGATTTTCGGAATGATGCCTGCGAACAAAGCCGCACGGCTTCGCCCCATTCATGCACTACGTAACGAATAGTAACTTCAAGTCAGCTGCCATAGTCATTATTATGACTAGGCAGCTTTTTTAACATAACAGAACGCATATTTTTGGGGCTGAGCTGGGTATCATTTACGAAGGCGTTGGGTAATAGGATTTATGGATTTGAATATAGATAAGGCAATAGGCCCATACCATAATCATTTAAATTTTTTATTATTGATATTTATTTGAGGAAGCGATTGCTCTATAAGTAGGACGTCCTATATACTTGTTGTACTACAAACTGCGATCCACACACAATTTATCTTTCCCATGCCTCATTTCCCACTATGTTACAACACCTCTTTTTTTACATAATTACTCTCAACATCTTTGCCTGAAAATAAAACACGCCTGCCACAAATGGAAGTTCCGCAGGTTATAGTTAGCAGCAATAAGATTTGTTAAACATCTTATGCGGGGAGAAGATGACCGTGGCTGGATTTTTCGATATCAAAGTAACACGCAAACTAATCTTTATTTTCGCTGCGATCTCCATTCTACTGGTTGGGATTAGTGTAGCTTCTTTACTCTATCTGAATCACACCATTAACAGAATGTCAGATTCTTTATATGAAGATGTATTTGAGAACTCTGAGCTCATACTGAGCGCTGATCGTGATCTGTATCAAGCCGCAATCGCTCTCCACTCCTCCATGAGCTCGAACCTCACTGACGCTGAACGTGATCAGTTCATTCAGGAATTTAAGGACAATAATCAACAAGCACAAGAACGGGTAGGCCTAGCAAGTTCAGACATCAAATCTATCAATAAACCCTACAGTGATTTGAAACAGGCAAATATTCTTACTGAATTAGAGAACGAGCTCCATGCCTTCGAAACATCCCTAGTCCTATGGAAGAGTACAGGGAGTAAATTGATAGCTGAACGAATGCAGATCGGATGGGACCCTGCTTCATATCATGCTGTAAGTCTGAACATGCAGTTAAATGAAGTCAGAACTCATCTAGATCAATCAGAAGACCTGATAGACACCTACGCTTTACAAGTAACAGATGGATTCCAAGATAAAAAGAGTGCACTCTTTGCGCTATACTCATTGGTCTTCTTTATTCTGCTTCTAGTTATTATTTATCTGGGTCGCAAAATCATTTGGCTCAAAAATGAAATGCTAGAGGAACAAACACTCTATCAGCTAATCGGTGAAACCATGTCTGACTTTATTATTTTGACTGATCCTAACGGGTTGATACTGTATAGCTCCCCTTCACATTCAAGTATTCTCGGCTATGTTCCTAAAAAGGGTGATCCACTCTCCAACTACATTCGTGAACCGGAAATTGCTTGGGCTAAACTAAAGAGTGTCGTTCAAGGAACCCCTCGTATCTCAGAGCTACGAATGCGTGGAGCTGAAGGGCAATGGGTATGGCTGGAAACGAAGGTGTCGCCTGTTCGGGGAAGCAATAATTTCCCAGCACAATTTATGTTAGTGTCCCGTGAAATTACACAACGGAAGCAATACGAAGAACGATTACATAAGCTAGCCTTCTATGATCATTTAACCGCGATTCCCAACCGTGCTCATTTCAAAATGTACATGGAGAATCTCATCAACCAACCCGAGGAACGGAGAAAGAATATTGCACTCGCATTGCTGGATTGTGATAGATTCAAGCAGTTAAACGATACCTTAGGACATCTGGCTGGAGACGAATTTCTCCAGCTGCTCTCTCGAGAGCTTTTGCAAACGGTTAAAGGTGTAGGCCAGGCGTTCCGGATTGGCGGTGATGAATTCGCAGTGGTACTACACCGATTTACTTCTCCAGAAATGTTAGATGAAATGCTACAACGGTTGCTTAAGTTATTCAACAAATCTTGGTCTATTGACAATGGATCTAGCTTCCACACCTCCGCAAGTATTGGTGTAGCCCTATTTCCTGAGCATGGAGGCAGTATTAATGAACTTCTGCGTGCCGCAGATCTAGCGATGTACCTTTCCAAAGACCATGGAGGGAATGAAGCTAATCTCTACTACGAGCTTTTAGATGTAGGTTTATCCAACCAGATCATCGGAAAACCATAAGATCAACAAAAAGAGCTGTTCCGGGGTACAACTAACCCTGAAGCAGCTCTTTTTTATTTTTTTAACTGGTTAACTGCAGATGATCATCTGAGATTCCATCATTCTCCTGATCACGATCTATAACCATGACCTTGATCAGCTCTTCATCCTTGGAACAATCAATGAAGCGATCGCCATCCCCATCTTTCTCTTCCCAGTCATTTAGTCGTAATATATACCCGATAGAATCGGTATCTGGCAACACCTCAATTCGTGCAACTGCACGCCCATCCTCCATATACCGAAAGTCGCATTGTCCGTCCTGAATTCCTGTATCCCAAACCCAAAGATTCCAGCCTTGATATTTCCCATCTGGCCGTTCATAGTGTACTTCGATAATTTTGGACCGCGGTGCTGGCTCACCACATTCATCATAGAGCACCATCATCGACAAGCCTTCAATATCCACCTCGCTACCTGCGACCTTCCGGAATGCTTCTGTCCCCGCTCGGGTATGATCCACTACCACGTTCCAACCGTTGTTAGCTTCAGGAAGAGATAGCTTTACTCGATCATTATTGGCATTAAAGATGACTGTTATATTGTTCCAGAGGTCACCTCCTGCATGATTTCTAAGCAGGTACGACACGATCCCCCCATCACAGCGCAGAAATTCCAGCGAACGCTCAATTTCCTGCCGACCATGTAGACGAAATGCCGGATGTGTACGCCGCAGTTCGATCAAACCTTTATAATATTGAAATACAGGCTTAAACATACTCTTCATGTTCCAGCGGATCGCGTTAATCGTATCACCGCTACGATAGCTATTATGATCTCCAAATTTACTGCGCAGTAGCTCATCACCGGCATGCAGGAATGGAATCCCTTGCGAGGTCAGGATGATTCCATTTGCAAGTAGGGATCGGCGCACGGTCTCATTGCAGAGAATATTCTCCAGATCTACATTCACGTAAGGATTAGCCCGTGAAACGGCATCCTGAAATCCCCCTTGAACGGTAAGCACCTTATCCCATAAATTCAAATTGTCATGGGCTGTTACATAGTTCACCGATTCCACTGGGGAGTCTGTAAATTCGTGGATGGCTCCTTTGATTCCGGCTGCAATAGCCCCTTCTTTGCCGTATTCCCCTGTAATGAAGCCCCGTCCCCATCCATCACTATCACCTTTGATCGCCGAACGAAAGTTATCATTGAAGACAGCATATCCTTTCCCCCGCTGCACACCTTTTAGCGTCTTTGTTGCCAGTGGAGAATCTCCACCTGTCCAAGGTTCGCCATATAACAGCAGATTAGGATTCACCTCAAGTCGAAGCTCTTCCGTTATTTCACGCATGGTCACACTATCCATCAGACCCATAAGATCAAATCTGAAGCCATCAATATGATACTCCGTAGCCCAGTAGGACAACGAATCCTTAATATATTTACGTACCATCGGACGCTCTGTAGCCAGCTCGTTACCAACTCCCGAGCCATTAGATAAACGCCCCAAGTAGTCACGGCGATAGAAGTAATCTGGTACAAGCGGCTCGAAGGGGCCCTTCTCCACAGCATACGTGTGGTTGTAAACCACATCCATAATTACTGAAATCCCACGACTATGCAAAGCCTGAACCATTTCTTTAAATTCCCGGATTCGTAGACCTGGATCGGTAGGATCAGTGCTATATGATCCTTCCGGTACATTATAATGCTGAGGATCATATCCCCAATTGTAGTCGGTATGTTCAATGGACGAACCACGCTTTATTACACTTAACTCATCTACGGTCTGGAAATCAAACACGGGCATCAGATGTACATGGGTGATACCCAATTCAACCAGATGATCAATACCTATTGCATTTCCTTCCGAATCTCTTAATCCAAATTCAGTAAATGCTTTGAATCTGCCCTTATAGTACATGCCAGAGCTCTCATGTGAGGAGAAGTCACGCACATGCAGCTCGTAAATAACCGCGTCTGCAGGATGCTGCAATGGAGGAGCAACGTCCTTCTCCCAATGCTCAGGATGGGTCCTGCGCAAATCAACGATTGCTGTTCTTAAACCATTTGCCGATACGGCTGTTGCATAAGGATCTACCGCTTCCGTCACATTTCCATCAGCAAATACAGCACGGTACATATAATATTTCCCTTTTAAATCACCTGATAACTTAGTCTGCCAGACTCCGCCGTTCTGACGCTGCATATATATAATACGCCCACTATCTGTAGAGCTCGGATCAAATCCAATGTTACGTTGATTTCCATCTGTTTCGTACAAAACTAGAGATACAGCAAAAGCAGTAGGTGCCCAAACTTTAAATACACTGTACTCCACCGAGTACGTCAAGCCCAGGTCTTTACCTTCATAGACCTCTAACATTAATTCTGTATTTATAACATTTTTACTCATGAGTTAACACCATCCTATGGCTCCCTGGCTAACTTATAGGGATGCTTATAAGTCCAAATATTTCCAATTTAGATCATATTAATACTTGCACAGCTCTGCAAGTCGGTAAAGGAGTATAAACTTTCTATAGATTCATACTATTATATGTAAGACATATTTACAGGTTTGGGTTCCTTACCGACTTTATACTCATCACTATTACTATCGGCATAGACATCTGTGCAATAAAGCAAATAAAAAGTGAATTTAATTATTCTAAATTGAGTATAACGCTCACGTATGAACTTAAGCCAACGTAAGAAATAAAATTATCGATATAAACACAAAAAAACCGACCTCCAAACATCGGAAGTCGGTAATAGTAGTTGGAACGTTATAAAACGTTTTAACGGAGTAATGCATATGGAAATAGTTAGTTAGTGATGCTTTGAACAAGTGCAGCTACTTCTTCAGCAGTGCCAAGTTGCAATGCTTTTGCAGCCAGTTCCTTCATGTCGGCAGCCGACAATTTAGAAATTTGACTACGTGCTGGCAGAATTGACGTTGCACTCATACTGAATTCATCAAGACCAAGACCTAGTAAGAGTGGAATCGCTGTTGCGTCCCCAGCCATCTCACCGCACATTCCTGTCCATTTACCTTCTGCATGCGCTGCATCAATTACATTCTTGACCAGACGCAGGATGGCCGGATTGTATGGCTGATACAGGTAAGACACCCGTTCATTCATACGGTCAGCAGCCATTGTATATTGAATAAGGTCATTCGTACCAATACTGAAGAAATCAACTTCCTTTGCGAACTGGTCAGCCAGTACAGCAGTGGAAGGAATCTCAACCATAATGCCGAGCTGAATGTTGTCAGATACTTCCTTTCCTTCTTCACGAAGCTTCGCTTTCTCTTCAAGCAGAAGATCACGAGCTGCACGGAATTCACCAAGTGTTGCGATCATAGGGAACATAATGCGAAGATCCCCATGAACACTTGCTCTCAGTAAAGCACGCAGTTGTGTACGGAAAATATCCTGACGATCCAGACAAAGACGAATCGCACGGAATCCTAAGAAAGGATTCATTTCCTTTGGAAGATCCAGATATGGAAGTTCTTTGTCGCCACCGATATCAAGTGTACGTACGACTACCGGTTTGCCTTTCATATTCTCAAGCACAGTACGATAGGCGTTATATTGAATTTCCTCAGAAGGCAGCTTATCGCGGCCCATGTATAGAAACTCAGTACGATACAAGCCTACACCTTCGCCACCATTCTCAATTACACCATTGACATCGTTTGGTGTACCGATATTAGCCGCCAGCTCCACGTGCTTACCGTCTGAAGAAATCGTTGGTTTATCACGAAGTTTCTTCCACTCTGCAATTTGCAAGTCGTAAGCTTCCTGCTTGCGAACGTACTCCGCCACTTCTGCTTCACTAGGATTAATAAGAACGTCACCGTTCAGACCATCGACAATCACTAGATCCCCAGAATTCACTTCTGTCATGACATTCTTAGTTCCAACTACCGCTGGAATTTCCAAAGAACGTGCCATAATCGCGGAGTGGGACGTACGTCCACCAATGTTTGTTGTGAAGCCTTTAACATACTTGCGATTTAGCTGTGCTGTGTCAGAAGGTGTTAAATCCTCAGCGATAACAATGACCTCTTCATTGATTTCTGCAGGACTAACATAATGAATACCCAGCAAGTGGTTCAGCAGGCGTTTGGTCACATCACGCATGTCAGCTGCACGTTCTTGTAAGTAAGCACTCTTCATGTTTTCGAACATTTCAATGAATTGTGTAGCTACTTCGTTTAGTGCATAGTCCGCATTAACCGATTCCTGACGAATTTTATCAATTACGGGATTAATCAGCTCAGGGTCCTCAAGAATCAGCAGATGGGATGCAAAGATCTCTGCTTTCTTCTCTCCTAGTTCTGCTAAAGTACGCTCTTTAATGGTCTGCAGTTCAGCACTTGATTTAGCAAGTGCGTCATTCAACTTGGCGACTTCTGCTTCAGGATCACTGATACTAGTTTTTGTAATTGTATAATCCGGATGTTTCAGGATAAAAGCACGGGCTACTGCAATCCCTGCTGAAGCCGCGATTCCTGAAATTTTATTCATGGATTTCCCCTAGCCCTTCTTTAATCATTACATCAGAAAGTGCGCTCAGAGCTTCAGCTTCTTCGCTACCTTCAGTAATCAGAGACAAAGTGTCTCCAGCTTCTAGACCCAATGACAATACGCCAAGGATAGATTTCAATGTAACTTTTTTGCCTTTTGCTTCTGCATAAGCTTCTGTACCTTTGAATTTCGTAGCTGTATTTACCAAGGCAGTTGCCGGACGTGCGTGAATTCCATCTTCATCGATAATTCTGAATGTTGTTTGCATAATATTATCCAACTCGCTTTCTTTTAATAGAATATTTTTAAATTTATAGTGAAGGCTTCGCTCCCTTTAATGTTTAAAGGAAGCGTCCACCCTTGCACTTTTACTGAATGGTAATAATATCCTTATCGCCAATGGATACCTTACCTGGCTTCTTCAAGGTTACGGAAGAGCCTTCTGGTAAATTGGAGAAAATAACAGGAGACATTACTGATGGTGCATTTGCTTTTACATATTCTAAATCCACTTCCATGATCGGCTGTCCAGCAGCTACAAGGTCGCCCTCTTCGACTAGAACTGTAAAGCCTTGACCTTTAAGCTTAACTGTATTAACCCCTATATGAACGAGCACTTCCTTACCTCCATCGGACATAATGCCGATCGCATGCTTGCTCGGGAACACATTAAACACTTTACCGTAGACCGGTGAAGCAATCTTTCCATCATCGGATAAGAAAGCAAAACCATCACCCGTCATTTTTTGGGAGAATACTGCATCGGGAACCTCAGTGATATCCACTAGTTCACCATTTACCGGAGAGACGATATCTTCTTTGATAATCGCTTCACCAGCTTCACCTGCCTGCTGTTCTTCTTCAGGCTGTGGCGTAGCCGCTACCGGCGTTGGTGCAGGTGTCTTCCCGCTAATTACATCTTGAATCTGAGATTTAATGGTATCGGAACGTGTGCCAAAGATCGCTTGAATGTTATTACCCACCTCAAGCACTCCTGATGCACCTAACTTCTTCAGACGAGTCTTATCCACACCTGATTTATCTTTAACCTCCACACGAAGGCGGGTAATACAAGCATCCAGATGAGCGATGTTCTCTTTACCACCCAACGCAGACAAGATGTTTCGTGGTAAATCATCACCCGTTTTAGAAACGGCTTCTGTGTTAGTATCTTCAACCTCACCCGTATCCTCTTCACGACCCGGTGTCATCAGATTGAACTTCCGAATAACAAAGCGGAATCCGAAGTAGTAAATTACGGCAAGGGCAAGACCTACTGGAATTACGAGCCACCAAGCCGTACGGTTCGGGATAATACCAAAGAGCACGTAATCAATAAAACCTCCAGAGAAGGTCATACCAATCTTGACATTAAGAATGTGCATGGTCATAAAGGACAAACCTGCAAAAACAGCATGTACTGCGAACAGCAATGGAGCTACGAACAAGAATGAGAATTCAAGCGGCTCTGTAATCCCTGTCAGGAATGAAGTCAATGCTGCGGAAAGCATCAAACCTCCGACAATTTTTTTATTATGAGGTTTAGCTTCATGATAAATGGCCAAAGCAGCTGCTGGAAGACCGAACATCATGAAAGGATACTTACCTGTTGTAAATGTTCCTGCTGTGAATTCTACGCCATCACGAAGCTGCTGCATGAAGATCCGTTGGTCACCACGAACCAATTCTCCAGCTTTATCTACGTAGGTACCAAATTCATACCAGAACGGAGAATAGAAGATGTGATGCAGACCAAAAGGAATAAGCGAGCGTTCGATTGTTCCGAAGATAAACGCTGCGAGCGTTTTATTCGTATCAATCATACTTTGTGATACATAGTTCAGACCGTGTTGAATTGGCGGCCAAACTAAGGTCAATGCCAGACCAAGAATCAAAGACGTTACCGCAGTCATGATCGGTACGAAACGTTTACCTGCGAAGAAACCCAGGTAGGATGGAAGTTCGATTTTGAAGAATCGTTTGTACATGGACGATGCCAATATACCGACGAGTATACCTCCAAATACCCCCGTTTGCAGTGTTGGAATTCCTAAGACGCTAGCATAGGAAAAGTCGCCTTGGCTCAGGACATAATCATTGACGCCAATTACAGTACCCATCGTAACATTCATTACGAGGAAACCAATAATAGCGGCTAGACCAGCAACACCCTCACCACCGGATAAACCGATGGCAACACCCACGGCAAATAGTAAGGATAAATTATCAAATACAATTTGCCCTGAGTTCATCAATACGTTCGCAATTGCCTGAACTACATCGTTCTCAAGTGCCGGAACGTATTGTAGAAAATCGGGGTTTACCAGCATGTTTCCTATTCCAAGGAGCAGACCGGCTGCTGGCAGTATGGCTACTGGGAGCATCAGCGCTTTACCGACTCTTTGTAAAACGCCGAAAAGCTTTTTGAACATCATGGTCACTTCCTTTCATTATTCACATTTTCAGTAAAACAGATGCCAAAAAAGGCATGAGCAACACAGTATAAAGGTTGTTATCTAACGGTAAGGTTAGATTACCCCAAGATGGGGACTAGCAACCAAAATACTGTAAATCACTCATGCCTGATCGAATCAGTTACACGCTTGGTATTCTGTTTTAATTAGGACACCGATATTGTAGCACCGTTTTTTTGTAGTGACAAGCTTTTTTTAAAATAAAAGAAAGTATAAGTTTCACTTTATACATTATCCTTATATTTCTCGCTTCGTCTCCATATCCACTTCATCCTCTTTCTTCTGGGCAAGACGTTGCAAATGAACTGTCAAATAACTGACCTCTGCTGGATACACAGGAATTCGCACTCGGTTCTCAATCACCTTAGTTAATTGCCAAGCCAAGGTATACATTTCGGGATACTCTCGTTTCATAAGACCATCCAGCGTAGAAGTCTCCCGCACTGATTCTCCACGGCGCAGTCTTTCTAGAACAAATCGTAGATGAGTCACCAACCGCGAATAATCAAGTGAATCACGTGGAATTCGATATTCGAGATTATTCTCTACGATTCCGATCAAATCACCAATCAAAAGAGAATGCTGTCTGACCTCGGAAATTTGTCTATTACTCAGCGCGCTAACGATATGAAGTGCAACAAAACCCACCTCATCTACAGGCAATTCCACGCCCATGCCTTCATTAATCCGCTCAATCGCATACTCTGCCATCTTATACTCTTCAGGATAAATTTCCTTAGTCTCATACAGAAACGGATTATGAATTGGGATATCTTGTTCATAACGCCGTATAGCAAATGAGATATGATCAGTGAGTGCAATATGAACATGCTCATTAAGTGGTTGACTACTGCTATGCATAATATATAACAAAATTTCATGTACAATCTCAATCAACTTCTCATCCACTTGGGGAAGAAGCTGTTTATATTGTTCCTGTTCTTCTTGGCTGCGGAGAATAAACATCTTCTCCACAGAGGATAGGTTAATCCGATCATGCAATTTTCGATTAAACCCTATCCCTTTTCCAATTACTACAACCTCGGAATATTGGGGATGGTCCGCAATGATAACGTTGTTATTTAACACCTTTGCTACAGTTATGCTACTCATTTTTGCCACCTCTTTTATCTCTAAACACCTGACTTCCAAGCAGCAAACGCAACATGAAACGGTACGATTAAAAAACTCTCGTTACCATCATATCATCAACATTCCGATATTAGAAGAACACTCGCATTCTATTTTACCCGGAAGGTTCGGCTGGAGAACTTGTATACCAACGTCACGGCAATAACCATATAAGCAATCGTTCCCGCAAGAACAACTAGCGTAAATAGTGACGATGCTTTTGGAAATCCGATACAAGCGATGCTTAGTCCCAATACAATGCTGTTGACGATAAAAAAGAACGGATTTTTCATATTTAGCTCCGTGCTGTACGGTTGAAAGATATAATACATGAACAAATGGTGCACTGAGAAGAACAAGGAAAGACAAAGAATCGTTACCCAAAAGATCACCGCCTCCATCAAACCCCAATCTGCACCAGAGAGCAGAAACAGCAGAGTACATGCTAAACAAATGGCGACAGCAGGAATAAGATTAAGGCCACTCAATTTAATAAGACGAATCTTAAAATTGTCCAGAATCGCAGTTTGTTCACGATAGAATCCATAGCGCAACAAGCTTAGATCACAATTGTAAAACATCGCTTTGCATACGCGCTCACCTATAGAGGTATAGTTCATTATAAATACAAAAAAGGGAAGTCCACCGAGCAGAAATGCTGTAAATTCGGACGAAGTCTCCGGCGAAATAAGCATCATTAGGACAGCCACTATAAAGAGCACACCAATGATCGTTAAACGCCTCTGGATGGGTTGAATCAACAAGCGTTTATGCCTGGAGAAAAAAATAGCATTCAGGTAGGCGTAACCTGTCTTTCCTTGAAAAGCTTTCCCCTCAAGTTCTTCCGACGAAAAGTCCTTCTCCTTGGTCTGAACATCTGCCACCCTTGCTTCTTTCATCATCCGGTTCATATCCAGCAATGGATCATCTATCTTGGTAACGACATCTACAGCACTGCGATAGTTAGGATATTTCCCAATATACACAGCCGCAATTCCTCCAAGTACAACGATCACAAGACTCACGGGGACACTAAATCCTGTCGCATCATTTACAAAAGCGTTCCCTAGATAAAGGGGCACATAGGCAAGTAAGCCACCTAGTCCAATCACCGACCATACCCAGCTCATCTTTTTAACTAACACAATTCCTTTTTTGTCAAAAAACCAAAGATTCAGCGCCTCGGTGACTATCCTCCAGGCCGTTAACAGAAGTGTAAGCCATACGCCATGCCACAGCGGTGCCCCAAAAATCCCCGCAAACACGGTTAATGCCGGAATAAAATATATAAAGAACGTTAGCCCTTTAAGCAAAAGCGTAGCATGCATATACTGTTTAGCCGGAATTCTCATCAGCTTCACACATATATATTTATCCCGTTTGGGCTCTAATATAAATACATTCGAAACCGCAGCCACTATAAAGCTCAGAACTATAAAAATATGTAAGAACAATGCATACTGTTCAGCGAGCGGCAATTCTTTGTGTGTAAGGACGATTGGCAAATAGATCACAATTCCCAAATAGGCGAACTTGACTAAAAACCCCCACACTACCTTCAATGCAAGTACTATCCCAGCGAAGACTTGTTTTAGTGCAATGTTAGAGTAAATATCCCCTTTTAAAAGTTTGCCAAGAACAGGCAGCTTTTTGAAATAGTAAATCAGCCGATTGGCTCCGGACGAACCTCTAATCCTCTGAATGCTGCGAAGTGTACTAATCATTGTTGCCATCCTGAAGTAAAGCTATAATTTGCTCCTCAAATTCTGGACTTTGCAGAGTCTCACGCGGAATTTCTTGAAGGGTTCCATGATTTAGAATAACCAACTCGTCACATAAATCGGCGGCTAATTGCAAAATATGCGTAGAAAAAATAATGATGTGATCCTGCTTCATCTCACGCAGCAATTTCTTGATCTCAAGAGCCACAACCACGTCAAAAGAAGTTAAAGGCTCATCTAATAAAATCAAAGGCGGGCGAGTAATGATAAAGCAGAGCATTTGAATTTTATTCTTCATCCCGTGGGAATAACCCTTAATCAGCCGGTGCCGATCTTCTTCCTCAAACTTAATAATTGAAAAATAATCTTCAATGCTTTTATTCGGATCGATCTTCTCACGGTTGATGTCCATATAAAACTTTACGAACTCATAACCTGTCAGAAACTCAGGCAAAATGGGTAGGGAAAATACATATCCGATGTCCTCGTCACGAAGCGGACGGGCACTATCCTTCTCACCAATAAAGGCAGCTCCGCTATCCATTTGGATCTCACCACTCAAACAATTGAAAAGTGTGGTTTTACCTGCTCCATTCCGTCCAAGCAGCCCGTAGATCTTCCCTCTTTCAAAGGTGAAGTCTGCATCTTTAATCACCTGTTTACCATCGAAGCTTTTATGGATATGATCTAAAGTTAGTTGCACGCTCGCGCACCTCTCCTATTCTATAGCTAAGACCCAAAACATAGAGTAAGCCCGGTAGCAATCACCGAGCTTACCTTAAGTTAAATCATTCTATAGTAGTTATTGCTTTAACTAGTCTTCAGGTTGCTCAGCCACAGAAGTTGAAGCTTTGCTCGCTCCCCCCGATGCTGCAGGAGGTTGTATGGAGGTCACGGGTGTGACCGGAACAGCCTTGCTTCCAGTTGACCCTGAGGATCTAGTCGTCAGCCCTTTGATCAGGGCCTCTACGTCAATTCCAGAGACGCTCTTCAGCATCTCAGGAGCCGTAGACATCAACTGGGTTACATAGTTGCTGACACGTGCCGCACCTTCACCATTACCGGTATCTACAACCGTAAGCTTATCAATGGATGCCAGCGGCTTCGCGATTTGGCCAGCCAAATCAGGCAGCATTTTGACGATAATATCGAGCACGGCTGCTTCGCCGAATTTCTGGAAAGCTTCCGCCAGCTTTTCTTTGGCTTCTGCTTCCGCTAGACCGCGCAACCGGATAACCTCAGCATCCGCTGTACCTTTAGCCAGCTCTGCATCCGCCATCGCTTGACCTTCAAGACGCTTCTGCTCAGCTGTCGCTTTAGCTTGCGTTTCAATACTATATTGCAAGGCATCTGCCTCACGCATTCTCTTCGCCTTATCAGCTTCCGCCGCTTGCTCTACTGCGTAACGATCCGCTTCCGCTTTTTTCTTCACTTCTGCGTCGTACTGCTTCTCACGAACTTGAATTTCTTTGGCTTGCAAATCGATTTCACGTTCCTTACGTACCAGCTCAACCTTCATCTGTTCTTCAACAACGGTCTGCTTTGCACGAGCCTCTTGAATATGATAAGCCTGGTCGGCTTCCGCTTTCGCTGTATCCTGATCCCGTTTAAACGCAGCCACTTTAAGCTGGTTTTCCTTGGAGGCTTCGGCGATATTCGTATCCCGCAGCAGTTCTGCTTTTTGCCCTTGCTCTTCAGCGTTTGCCTTTTGAATTCTCGCATCCCGCACTGCTTCTGCTTCAGCGATCTCTGC
>Ga0153923_100197_pt1 | contig 26183 bp, 13 predicted proteins | sample TSNJ007MetaG_FD_104682 | JGI IMG/M metagenome (GOLD analysis project Ga0153923, IMG submission 104682) | Attine ant fungus gardens microbial communities from New Jersey, USA - TSNJ007 MetaG | ecosystem: Host-associated > Fungi > Mycelium > Unclassified | place: USA: New Jersey, Brendon T. Byrne...
GGCTACAACGCCTTGCGCCGTTACCTACGCGTACGCCAGAATCCGCCGGCTTACACGGCTATGGGCCGGGCTATATCGTTTCCCTGTCACTGAAAATCAGTGATCGGGTTTGGTAGCCCGTTTTCTTGACAGCCGTGTGGCATCACCTTGTGCAATCTCATTTTTTGGACTGCGCTTTATATGGTGGCCATGCGTGGGGCTCCTTCGGGGGCGCCGGGGGTTTCTCTGTCTTGACCGGTCTACCAACCCACGTATGGCCGCCACCCTTCGTTTGGTAGCGAAAGTGACGGCTCTTCAATTCTTTCAAGATGGAGAGTCCTTATGTTCAAAATCACACCCAATCCACCAGAAACTGAAATACCCCACCACCCCGAGCTTGAGTCCCAAAAGACAAAAGAAGCCGCCGACCGCGCACTCGACTATTACCTTGGCCCCGATATTCCGAAGTACTTCCCACCCAAGGCTCGCCCCATCTACATGGTCGATCCCACGCTCGATGACGAAACACTGCTCGTCGAAGCCAGCGAATCACTGTCGTCAGCCAACGCCATGGCCGGCAATATCGCCAACTCGGTGAAAGGCCCCGAGCGCAAACCGCTGCTGGCGCTGCAACAGCTGATCATGTTGAACGAGCTGCTGGTTAATCGACTGCTGGATAAGCTGAAGTTGTCTCAATAATTTTGCTGGCCGTTATGGCCTCTTCGCGAGCAAGCTCGCTCCCACATTGGTTCTGCGTACACAGGACTAAATGTGGGAGCGAGCTTGCTCGCGAATGCGGTCTGCCAGACACCATCAGTTTCAGACTGGCAACAAAAAGCCCGGACGCTTTCGCTGTCCGGGCTTCCAGGTCAAAAGATCGCAGCCTTCGGCAGCTCCTACAGGTGATCGGTGTAGGAGTTGCCGCAGGCTGCGATCTTTTGATTTACTTTTTGGTGGATAGCCTGCCAGTGATCACATATTTATCGAACACTTTCTGCCCATCACGCGCGGCTTGCCGAACATCCAGGAATGTCAGTTCATCACGAACTTTCTGTTTGTGAGGTTTTCGCGTGGGGTATGTATTCATGCTGGCCGATCTGCGTGATTGAGTAGCGACCGGCAAACGATAGGACTTGGCTGCACCGAGCACCAGTCGGCGTATTCTGGCGCAGTTGTAGGCAGTGTCTGCGTTGCTTGAGTGAGATCGTCGTTGGTAGAGAAGGCCTCTTCGCGAGCAGGCTCGCTCCCACAGGTGATTGTCGTCGTGCGCAGAACTGTGACTCAACGCAGTGCCAATGTGGGAGCGAGCTTGCTCGCGAATGCGGTCTGCCAGACACCATCAATTTCAGACTGGCAATAAAAAGCCCGGACGCTTTCGCTGTCCGGGCTTTCAAGATCAAAAGATCGCAGCCTGCGGCAGCTCCTACAAAAAACGGTGTAAGCGCTGCCGCAGGCTGCGATCTTTTGCTTTTAGCGGTTAAACCGCTCCACCAACGAATACTGCGTATTCGCCGTCTTCGTCAGCTCTTCACTCAGCAGCGCCGAGTTATGCGCCTGTTCCGAGGTCTGGTCCGCCAGTTCCGAGATGTTGCTGATGTTGCGGCTGATTTCCTCAGCCACTGCACTTTGCTCTTCGGTCGCGGCGGCGATCTGCGTGGTCATGTCGGTGATGTTGGCGACCGCTTCGCTGATCCCGACCAGTGCCTGATCGGCTTCCAATACCCGCGCCACACCTTCTTCCGCCTGGCGATGGCCGGCTTCCATGGTTTGCACGGCGCTAGAAGCCGTCTGCTGCAGCTTGGCGATCAGGGCGTGGATCTGGCCGGTAGACTCGCTGGTGCGTTGCGCCAGTTGACGGACTTCGTCTGCGACCACGGCAAAACCACGGCCCATCTCGCCGGCACGTGCCGCTTCGATGGCGGCGTTGAGGGCGAGCAGGTTGGTTTGGTCAGCGATGCCTTTGATCACGTCGACCACGCCGCCGATTTCGTCGCTGTCCTTGGCCAGTTGGGTGACGGTCAGGCCGGTTTCACCGACCACAACGGACAGGCGCTGAATGGCTTCGCGGGTTTCCCCGGCGATGTCGCGGCCGCGACCGGTCAGGCGATTGGCTTCCTGGGTGGCGTCAGCGGTGCGCTGGACGTGGCTGGCCACTTCTTGGGTGGTGGCGGCCATCTGGTTGACGGCGGTGGCGACCTGTTCGGTTTCCACACGCTGACGTTCCAGACCGCTGGAGCTGTTGTGCGCCAAGGCGTCGGATTGTTTGGCCTGATCGGTCAGGTGTTCGGCGGTGTCCTGCAGGCGGGTCAGGCAGGTTTTCAGGCGCGCTTCCTGGCTGAGGATCGACATTTCCAGACGCGCCTGCGCGCCACGGCTGTCGGTGTACATCTGCGCGATCAGCGGGTCGGAAGTGGTCTGCTCGGCCAGACGCAGCAGGCGTTTGAGCCCACGTTGCTGCCATTGCAGGCCCATCAGGCCCAGCGGTACCGACAGGCCGGCAGCCAGGGCAAAGCCCCAGTGCGAGTTCAGGGTCGCGCCGATCACGAAGCTCAACTGGCTGACCAGAATGAACGGCAGCCAGTCCTGCAGCACCGGCAGCCATTTATCGCTGGAAGGAATTGCCGACTTGCCTTGGTTGATGCGTTGGTAGAGCGCTTCGGCACGGCGGATCTGTTCGGCGGTGGGTTTGATCCGCACCGACTCGTAACCGACCACCTGATTGCCGTCGAACACCGGTGTCACGTAGGCGTTCACCCAGTAGTGGTCACCGGATTTGCAGCGATTCTTGACAATGCCCATCCATGGCAAGCCTTGTTTCAGTGTGCCCCACATGTGCGAAAACACCGCCGCCGGGACGTCTGGGTGACGAACCAGGTTGTGCGGCGCACGGATCAGCTCTTCACGCGAAAACCCGCTGATTTCGACGAAAGCGTCGTTGCAGTAGGTGATCACGCCTTTAGCGTCGGTTGTGGAAATCAACCGCTGCTGAGCCGGGAAAGTCCGTTCGCGTTGTGTAATGGGCTGGTTGTTACGCATGGTTTTTCAATCCGCAAGGCTTTGAAAGGTTGTCGGCGTTGTCAGGAAATTATTGAAGATTTTTTTCAGATATATGTATGGCGTCGCAAAACTGCGCTTGCTTCAACCGGCCAGCATCGGATAGGTGAACAGCGCAAAATGCAGCAGGTTCAGCCCGAAGTGCGTGGCGATCGCCGACGCCAGCCCGCCAAAACGGTAGGCCAGACCATAGCCGACCCCCGCCAGACCCGCCAGCAACACCCAGTGCCAGCCTGCGCCCAGATGCGCCAGCGCAAAGATCAGCGATGCCAGCAGCAGAGCGAGGTTGTCGCCGTGGCGCAGGTGTTTGAACAGGCGGCTCAAACCGCCCTGTATATAGCCGCGAAACAGCGCCTCCTCGACCAGCGTCACCAGCAGCAGATTGTTCAGCAGCCACAGCCACGTCTGATCGGGCCACTTTGGCGCCCAGGCGATCATGCCGAACAGAAGCGCTCCGCCCAGCGCCATTACGGCGCTCAAGGTCAGGCCGAGGACGCTGGCGAACACTGTCAGACGCAGCGAGCGGGCCGCGACAATCCACGGGCAGGCGAGCAACAGCCAGAAACCGATCAGGGGTTTGTCCAGATTCAGGTACATCGCGAACGGCACAGCGTCGTCGGTGAAACGCAGCGGGGCGATGGCCCGGCCGTTGGCGAATCCCGGCAACCAGTGCAGTGCCAGCGACAGCGCGAGGAAGATGAACACGGCATGCCCCAGCAGGCGCGCCACCGGCACCTGCTGTTGGCGCACGGCGAAACCGGTCACCAGCAACAATCCGAAGGAGATCAGCGCGAGCCAGCCGAGTTGGCCGAAACTCAACGCCAATCCATAACCGAGGCTGAGAAGTGCCAGATAGAGCCATGGCAACGCCTTCATCGAAAGTCCTTGTGCAGAATTTTGTGGAAGGGCTTTCTACACGGGTGAGGGCGTTGGGACAAGTAAAGCTGTGGCGGGAAACGGTGACACGCCGCAATCCTCTGTGTAGGAGCTGCCGCAGGCTGCGATCTTTTGATCTTGAAACGCCAAAGTCAAAAGATCGCAGCCTGCGGCAGCTCCTACAGGGTTTTATGTGTGGCTGAGGATCAGTGCAGGTTGAGTTTCGCGGCTGCGCGTTCGGTGATCTCCGAGCGCAGTTTCAGCGACGGCGCAGCACGCAGGCGGGCCTCGTCGACAATCGCGCTCGGTGCCGTATCAGGGCTGCCCGAATTGAACGGCGGCGCCGGCGCATATTCCAGTTGCAACTGAATCAACTGCGCCGCCTCGACCCCCACCAGTTCAGCCGCCAGCACTAGTGCAAAATCGATCCCGGCGGTAATGCCGCCGCCGGTAAACAGCTTGCCGTCGCGTACCACCCGATCCTGCACCGCAATTGCGCCGAGTTTTGGCAGCAGTTCGTGATAGGCCCAGTGGGTGGTGGCGCGTTTGCCGCGAAGCAGTCCGGCTGCACCGAGCACCAGCGAGCCGGTACAAACCGACGTCACGTATTTGGCCTGCGCCGCCTGACGCTTGATGAACCCCAGCGTCTGCTCATCTTCCATCAGCGGCCCGACCCCGGCGCCGCCGGGCACGCAGATCACATCCAGATCCGGGCAGTCATCGAACGTGGTGGTCGGTTTCAACAGCAGGCCGGTGCTGGCTGTGACCGGTACCAGATCTTTCCAGATCAGATGCACCTGCACGTCGGGCAGCGAGGCCAGCACGTCATAGGGACCGGTGAGGTCGAGTTGCTGCACCTGCGGAAACAACAGAAAACCGATCTGCAACGTCATGATTCTTTCTCCATTTGAGGGGTGGACGGCTTCACTGTAGGCGCGTAGGTTTTGGCGCATACGCCAATCAGCCCACGAATTACGCCAAATGCCGAAAACCATTCACGTACTCGCGTTTGCCAACGTACAAATCCTCGACGTCACCGGGCCGCTGCAAGTGTTTGCCTCGGCCAACGACATCGCCCGTCAGCGCGGCTTGCCCGTGCCTTATGCGCCTTCGGTGATTACCCGCGAGGGCGGGGCGGTGATGTCGTCCGCCGGGCTGGCGGTACTGGCCGAACCGTTGCCACAGCAGGCCAGCGATACCTTGATCATCGCCGGTGGCTGGGGCATTTACCTGGCGGCGGAAGATGTGCCGCTGGTGGATTGGGTGCGCGAGCATGCGGCGAAATGTCGACGCGTGGCCTCGGTGTGCACCGGCGCCTTCCTGTTGGCCGCCAGTGGCTGGCTCGACGGTCGCCGCGTGGTCACCCACTGGACACGCTGCGAGCAACTGGCGCAGCAGCACCCGAAGTTGCAGGTCGAAGCCAACCCGATCTTCATCAACGACGGCCCGGTCTGGACCTCGGCCGGCGTGACCGCCGGCATCGATCTGGCATTGGCGATGGTCGAGGAAGACCTGGGCCGCGACATCGCCCTCGACGTCGCCCGGCATCTGGTGGTGTTCCTCAAACGCCCCGGCGGGCAATCGCAATTCAGCGTGACCCTGGCCCTGCAGAATCAGGGCAATCGCTTTGATGAACTGCACGCCTGGATCGCCGAAAACCTCACCTGCGACCTCGGCGTCCCGACCTTGGCCGAACAGGCCGGCATGAGCGAACGCAGCTTCATCCGCCACTACCGCGCCGACACCGGCCAGACCCCGGCCCGCGCCATCGAACTGATCCGCGTCGAAACCGCCCGCCGCCTGCTCAGTGATACCGGGTTGCCGGTGAAACGGATTGCGGCCAACTGCGGGTTTGGCAGTGAAGAGACGTTGCGCCGCAGTTTTTTGCGCGCGATCGGGGTGACGCCGCAGGCGTATCGGGAGCGGTTTTCGGTCAGTGCTGGAGCAGATCCAGTAATGCCTTGAGGGTTTGCTGCGGTGCTTCTTCGGGAATGTTGTGACCGACATCGGGCAGCACGCGCCTTTCGTAGGGACCGGTGAAATGTGCAATGTCTTCATCTGATTCCGGCGCCGGGCCAACCCCGTCATCGGCACCGCACAGGGAGATCGTCGGCACGCTGATCGGCGGTTGTTTGATCAACGCGTCTTCCATCCATTGCAGCGCCGGATCGCCTGCGGCGTACATGAAGCGATGGCGGTAAGAATGAATCACCACGTCAACGAAGTCCGGGTTGTCGAAGGCCGGAGCGCTCAGCGGATAACGTTCGGCGTTACGTGCCCAGGTCGGTGACCACAATTTCCACAGCAGTTCACAGAACGCCTGCCGATTTTGCGTCAGGCCTGCGACGCCGCGTGGCGTGTGGAAATAGTACTGGTACCAATAACGATGCTCGGTCTCGGGATCCAGTGGCCGGGTCGAATTGGCGATGTCCTGCACGTTATAACCATCCCCCGTCACCAACCCGCGCACCCGCTCGGGAAACAACGCCGCAACGATGCAAGCTGCCCGACCGCCCCAGTCGTAACCGCAAAGCGTGGCTTGTTCGATACCCAGTGCATCCATCAACTCCAGCAAATCCTGGGCGAGGGCTGCTTGCTGGCCAGAACGCAGCGTGTCCGGGCTATTGAAACGGGTCGGGCCGTAACCGCGCAGATACGGCACGATCACCCGATAACCCTCGGCGGCAAGCACCGGGGCGATTTCGTCGTACGCCCGGGGCGAGTAGGGGAAGCCATGCAGCAATATGACTGCGTCGCCGTTGGACGGGCCGTGCTGTTCAAAGGCAACGGTCAGGTTCGGTGTCAATACGCATTGAATGTCAGACACGGCAGACTCCACGGCAATGGGCGTCAGGCAACACTAGACCATTCCTTGGTGGCGAGGGAGCTTGCTCCCGCAGGCCTGCGCAGCGGGTCCATTGAAGTATGGGGTCGCTTCGCAACCCGGCGGGAGCAAGCTCCCTCGCCACAGGGGAAGCGTCACTTGCCGGCGTCCGTTCCTGGTCAGCCGAACAGCACCTTTTGCCAATGATCTTCGCTGATGATCGCAATCGGCACGCCGCTGTCTCTCAGCTCAACGGCTTTCTTGATCTTGGTGCCGTAAGAGCTGTGAAGCCACTGATCATTGCCAATGCTCCCCACTACCAAATAGTGAATCTTTTTGCTGACGGAACCGCCAATAAGGCCGCCGCGTTCGAGGATCTGCGACTCACATTCTTTACGTGGCCCATAGGCCATGACGCCTGTAAACAGGAACACCCGATCAATCAGGCATAACTGCGGGGCAGGGTTGTCGAGAGGAAGACTGGTCGGCGCGGCAAACGTGGGTGTTTGTGTTGGTGCGACTGGCAGCCCGGTGAACTGATGCAGCATTTCCAGCAGCTCCGCAGACTCGTCTGCGTCCAGAACTCCGTCACTGAGCATGTCGGCAAGGCGCCTGTAAAGGATGTTCACAACCGGATCATCCAGGTGCACCAAATGGGTTTCAATCCAGGTTCTGAGAAACTCGGCTTCTTGCTGGTTGATCGTGCCGTCTGCGGCAAGCCCGGCTGCGATGCCAATGAGAGCATCGACCGAGCGCCGCTCGATCTTTGCCTGGTGAAAGAACACACTGCTCTGAAATTCCTGATGCAAATCGACCATCGTTGCTTCTCCTTAAGCCTCGGCTTCCGCCACCTGATTGAAATACTTCGTCCGGTCCGGGGTAAACGTCACTCGCATCTTCGTCCGCGAGCAGGTCAGCGAGCGCTCTTCAGCTAGATCAATATCCAGATCCTCACCACGCAAGCCTTGCCACTGCGCCAGGTATTTCAGCGAGCCGTATTTCTCGGTTTTCTTCAGGCTGCGGCTCACGCCTCCTTTCCAGCCGAGCACCGGCAGTTCGCCGGCGAGGCATTGTTGCGCAAGGTCGGGGAAGCGGGTGGCGCGCTGGCGGCCGATTTCCCAGCACTTGATCAGGCCTTTGTCGCAGGCTTCCCAGAGTTGGCTGCGGGTGAGGCCGGTGCGCAGGGGCGTGGCGATGGGACGGTGGACGTGCTGGGTCATTCTGGTTCCTTGAATTCGGGTTTTATTGGACAGCTCCGCTGTGCCCGTTGCGGTGGATGGTAGGGGGGGATGTAACAGGTGGCAACAGGGTATTTCAGGGTGTAAGTGCAGGTTGCGGGGGAGGGATTGGGCGGGGATTGTTTAGACGAAGTAGGGGCTGAATGACCTGGCGTGTGGCGAGGGAGCTTGCTCCCGCTCGGCTGCGAAGCAGGCGCAAAGCCAGACAATGCGGTTCTTCTGGAGAAATGGTGGCGCACGGATTGGGGCCGCTTCGCGACCCGGCGGGAGCAAGCTCCCGCGCAACGCAAGTTCACCAACGTTTATTTTTGTGTAGGAATTCGTCCTGCAAAACCCGAGTTGAAGGGATATTTCCGACAGAGTGCGGCGAAATTACGGCTGCCAAACACTCTTTTCCCCACTCAAACGCCGATCCAGAAAACTCGCCGCACTGATCAGCGCCAGATGCGTCAGCGCTTGCGGGGTGTTGCCCAGATGGCGGCCCTTGCTGTCGAACTCTTCGGCGTACAGCCCCAGCGGGTTTGCGTAGCGCAGCAGTTGTTCGAACTCCAGATGGGCCTTCTCCACCTGACCGGCTCGGGCCAGGCATTCGACGTACCAGAACGAGCAGGCGGCAAACGCGCCTTCGGTGCCGGTCAAACCGTCGATGTTGCCGTCATCGTTGCGATAGCGATAAACCATGCCGTCGCGCACCAGAGTCTTTTCGATCGCTTCAAGGGTCGACAGCCAGCGCGGGTCCTTGGCGCTGACGAAACGCACCAGCGGCATCAGCAGCATCGAGCCGTCGAGCGCGGTGCCGCCCTTGTACTGGACGAAATGCCCGCGCTCCTCATCCCAGAAGTTGTCCCAGATGTCGGCGTAGATCGCCTGCCGGGTCTGATCCCACTGGACGAACGGCGCCGGCAGCGAGCGTTTCGAGGCCAGGCGAATGGCCCGGTCAAGCGCCACCCAGCACATCAATCGCGAATGCAGAAAGTGATGTTGCTCTCCACGCATTTCCCAAATGCCTACATCGGTGGTCTGCCAGGTCTCACACACTTGGTCGACCACTTCACGCACGTGTTTCCAGCCTTCGTGGGAAATCGCGTCGCCGTACTTGTTGACCAGGTACACCGCGTCCATAAGTTCGCCAAAGATATCGAGCTGAATCTGGTCGTACGCGCCATTGCCGATGCGCACCGGTTGCGCGCCACCATGACCGGAAAGGTGCGTGAGTTCGGTCTCTGGCAGTTGCTGACGACCGTCGATCGCATAGAGGATGTTGAGTTTGGTCGAATGACCCTGGCAATCGCTGACCCGGCCACGCAGCCAGCCCATGTAGGCGTTGGCCTCATCGACAAAGCCCAGGCGCATGAATGCGTAGACGGTGAACGAGGCGTCTCGAATCCAGGTGTAGCGATAATCCCAGTTGCGCTCGCCGCCGGGGGTTTCCGGCAGGCCGAAGGTGGCGGCGGCAAGGATCGCGCCGTGCTTGCGCGAGGTCAGCAGCTTCAGCGCGAGGGCCGAGCGATTGACCATCTCGCGCCAGCGCCCGCGGTAGTTGGACTGGCCGATCCAGTCGCGCCAGAACTTCAGCGTGCGCTCCAGGCACATTTTCGCGCCGTCATCCTTGAAGCGTGGATCGTCGGCGCCACCGAGGACGAATTCGGCGTGCTGATCCTGTTTCAAACTGAAGGCGGCAACGGCCGACTCGCCATCGAGGTACAACGCCTGATCCGCCACCAGCCGCAGTGAGGGCTGACCCTCGGCGCTGAAAATCACCGATTGGTCATCCATCTGCGCCCGGGTATTGGCGCGCGCGTAGTCATGCCGCACCGCGCAGCGCAGGTGAAACGTCGCTTCCCCGCTGACCACTCGCACCCGGCGCATCAGCAGCGGCAGGTCATCGACGCTGTCGCCGATCGGCAGCAGGTCGGTGATTTCCACCACGGCCTGTTCGCTGAGCCAGCGCGTCTGCAAAACATTGGTGTCAGGCAGGTAGATCTGTTCGCGCCGGGCATCGGGCAAGTCCGGGGCGAGCTGGAAAATCCCTGCCTCGGGCGTGTCGAGCAGCGAACAGAAAATCGACGGGCTGTCGAATTCCGGCCAGCAAAAAAAATCCACGCTGCCCTTGTCGTTGACCAGTGCGGCGCTGCGCAGGTCGCCGATGATGCCGTGGGCGTCGATCGGACTTTGTCGTTCAAGGTGATGCTCAGCCATTGCCACGAAACTCCGGATAAAGACTCATGCCGCCGTCGATGAACAGGGTGGTGCCGACGATGTAGTCGGCGGCGTCGGAAGCGAGAAACACCACCGCGTTGGCGATGTCCTCAACGTCGCCGATGCGACCGTAGGGGATCAGCTCCAGCAGCTTTTCACCGGCGGCGCCTTCGGTGGCTTCTGTGTTGATCGCCGTACGAATCGCTCCCGGCGCGATGCCGTTGATGCGGATGCGCTGCTGGCTGACTTCCTGGGCGAGGGTCTGCATCAATTGATCGACGCCGCCCTTGGACGCCGCATAGTTGACGTGCCCGGCCCACGGAATGCGCTGGTGCACCGAACTCATGTGAATGATCTTCCCGGCCGCGCGGGACACGCCTTCGCGCACCCCTTGGCGGTTGAAAATCCGCAGCGCGGCGCGGGCGCAGAGGAACTGGCCGGTGAGGTTGACGCCAATCACCGTGTTCCAGTCTTCCAGAGTCATGTCCACCGCCGCGGCATCCTTTTGCAGACCGGAATTGGCCACCAGAATGTCCAGTGAACCAAAGGCGTCCAGAGTCTCGGCGAACAACCGTTCGACCTCGTCTTCCTTCGACACATCGGCGCCGATGGCCAGCGCCTGGCCGCCGTCGGCAATGATCTGCCGGGCCAGCGCTTCGGCAGGTTCCGCCTGACGGTTGTAATTGATGACGACGGCTGCGCCGGCAGCGGCCAGCGCTTTGGCGGCGGCGTGGCCGAGGCCGGAGCTGGCGCCGGTGACCAGTGCCACTTGGCGGGCGAGGGATATTTGCATGCGAAGTCGTGCCTTGAGTGAGGGCCTATTTAGCTGACTGGTCGCAAGCGTGGAGAGTTCAAGAGCAAAGATCAAAAGATCGCAGCCTTCGGCAGCTCCTACATGGAATGCGTTCACCTGTAGGAGCTGCCGAAGGCTGCGATCTTTTGATCTTCAAGGCCTTCACATTCCACCAACAATTGTGCGCTTCCACGCTCATCAACCTTTATGGCAACTTGGCCGCCCCTGATGAGGCTGCAATCCATGGCAAACCCTTACCGCGAATTATTCACCGCCCCCGGCGCCCGGGCTTTTGTTCTGGCCGGGATGATCGCGCGCATGCCGATTTCCATGACCGGCATCGGCGTGATCACCATGCTTTCGCAACTCAAGGGCGGGTACGCGCTGGCCGGTGCGGTGGCGGCGACGTTTGCATTGGCGACGGCGTTTTGTGCGCCGCAGGTCTCGCGGCTGGTGGATCGTTTCGGCCAGGGCAAAGTGCTGCCGCTGTCGGCATTGATCGGTGGCGGGGCGCTGTTGATGTTGCTGCTGTGCACGCGCTTGCAGGCGCCGACCTGGACGCTGTTCATCTTCGCCGCGCTGGCCGGTTGCATGCCGAGCATGTCGGCGATGGTGCGTGCGCGCTGGACCGAAATCTATCGCGGCCAGCCGCAATTGCAGACGGCCTACGCGCTGGAATCGGTGCTCGATGAAGTCTGCTTCATCGTCGGCCCGCCGCTGTCGGTGGGGTTGTGCGTGGTGGCGTTTCCCGAGGCCGGGCCGTTGGCCGCGCTGCTGGCGCTGGCGATCGGGGTGACGGCGTTTGTCGCCCAGCGCAGCACCGAGCCGGCGGTGCACCCGCAAGAATCACAGCATCAGGGTTCGATCATTCGCTCGACCGACGTGCAATGGCTGCTGGCGTTGATGCTTGCCATGGGCGTCATCGTCGGTGTGGTCGATGTGGTCAGCGTCGCGTTCGCCCAGCAGCAGGGCCAACCGGCGGCGGCGAGCATCGTCTTGTCGGTGTACGCCATCGGCTCGTGTCTGGCCGGTATCGCGTTTGGCGCGATGCGTTCGAAACTGCCGTTGCCGCGGCTGTTTCTCTACGGCGGCGTGGCGACAGCGGTGACCACGCTGCCGCTGTTGCTGGCGAGCAATATTTTCGGTTTGTCGCTGGCGGTGTTTGTCGCCGGGCTGTTTTTCTCGCCGACGCTGATCGTGGCGATGGCGCTGATCGAGCGCATCGTGCCGCCGGCCAAACTCACCGAAGGCCTGACCTGGCTGGTGACGGGGTTGAGCATCGGCGTGGCGATCGGCGCGGCCGGCTCGGGCGCTCTGGTGGATGCTTTCGGTGCACGCAGCGGATTCTGGCTGGCGATTGCGGCGGGTGCGGTGGTGTTGGCGTCGGCGTTTCAGAGTTATCGGCATCTGAAATAAACCGGCTTTGGCGAGCTGTTGTGGTGAGGGAGCTTGCTCCCGCTCGATTGCGCAGCAATCGCAAACCCGTCGGCCCGATTTCAGAAATCATTGAGACTCAGAGCTTGGGGACCGCTTCGCAGTCCAGCGGGAGCAAGCTCCCTCGCCACAGTTATCAATACCTTCAGGCGTTTGGTGGTGTCGGTTACCACCCCCGGCCCGAATTCACCCAGAAATTCACCGACAGTGACGTCGACACCGACTCCACCTGATGGAACCAGCCCTCCGGCAGAAACAGCAGATCCCCGGCCTCCAGCGTCACGCGCAGGAACGTCACATCGCGTGCTGCGGGAAAGCGCTCATAGTCCGGTGCGTCGGGGTTGAAGTCGCAGCCGTCCAGGCCACCCTTTGGTGCTGTCGACCAGGTGCCCAGTGCTTCGCGGTGATGCGGGGCGGCGAGGGTGAACTGCTTCTGGCCCCACACCTGCGCGAACAGGTTGTCGGTGTCGTCACGGTGCAGCGGCGTCAGCGTGCCTTTGGGGCCGATCCAGATGCGTGGCGGGATGAACAGCGAAGCATCGAAGTAGGGCGGGTACTTGATCTGCTGCAGCAATTGCGCCGGCAGGATGTTGTTGCCCATGTAGGCCGGCGGTTCGCCGTCAGCCCGTTTGACTGCCGGTTGGTCCAGCGAGGCAATGAACTCGGCCATCGACGTCGAGCGGAAATCACGTTCGGTGGAAAAGGTCTTTTTCACGTAATCGCCGTGGCGGGTGATGCCCTGCAGTTCGGCGAAATGCACCAGCGATTCTTCGCGACTGAGCTTGAACAGCGGCCAGTCCTGCAAGGCATTGCTGATCACCACCGGGATGCCGTTGGGCAAATACTTGCTTTTGAATTCGCTGACCGACAAATCATTGCGCGCATGGCGCTCGATGCGGGTCTGCACCGGCAGGCCGGCGGTGAGTTTTTCGCTGAAGCGTGGCGGGGTCGGGTAGCGCTTGTTCATGTCGACCTTTTGCGCCACGGCGCCACCGTGCATCGCGTGCTCGATGATCTGCGGCAGCAGCGTCGCCAGGCCCATGTTGCCGCCGATTTTCAGGCGCCCGCTGGCGAACAGCTCTTCGACATTGACTCGGCCGCCCATGATCCCGAGAAAATCACTCTCGGCGACTTCAATGGTCACGTCGGGGCTGGAGTGGCGACCGGGCGCGGTGCGACTGCTGGCCTTGACCTCGGACCAGTAGGCCTGCTGCGGGCCAAACACGAATTGGAAAACGCCTTCGATGCCGACGGCACCGGCATTGGCGAACAACTTGCCCAGGATGCTCTGCAGGTCCACGGTGAATCCTCATTATTGGTTTTGGCCTGAACAGTTAACGAGCGCCTGTTGGTGCAATTTACCGGCGCGCGACTAATTTGCCGGGGGCGTAATCCGTTTCTCTCTACAGACAAATTTTTCGAGGAAAGCCGGGTGAACAAGCTGACCCTGCTGTGCCTGCCGTACTCCGGCGCCAGCGCCATGGTCTACAGCCGCTGGCGGCCAAAACTGCCGCAATGGCTGCAACTGCAACCGGTGGAGTTGCCGGGGCGCGGCGCGCGTTTCGACGAGCCGCTGCACACAGATATGCGTGCGCTGGCGATGCAACTGGCCAAGGAATTGCGGCCCAATCTCAAGGCGCCGTATGCGTTGTTCGGCCATAGCCTGGGCGCGCTGCTGGCCTGCGAAATCGCTCACGCCCTGCGTATCTTGGGCTGCGCGGAACCGGTGGCGCTGTTTGCCTCGGGCACGGCGGCGCCGACGATGCGCGCCGACTACGATCGCGGTTTTGCCGAGCCGAAGACCGATGCCGAATTGATCGATCAATTGCGCACGCTCAACGGCACCAGCGAAGAAGTGCTGGCCAATGCCGAGCTGATGAGCCTGACCTTGCCGATCCTGCGCGCCGACTTTCTGCTTTGCGGCAAATTCGAGCCGTTACAGCGGCCGCTGCTCAACTGTCCGGTGCACGTGCTGGGCGGCAAGGCGGATCGTGCGACCACCGAACAGCTGATCGGCTGGAGCAAGGAAACCCGCGGCAGTTTTTCGGTGGACATGCTCGCCGGCGGGCATTTCTTTATTCATGAGCATGAGGCCAAAGTGCTCAAGGTGATCAAGGATCAACTGGAAGGGCATCATCGTCGGCACAACCTGGCCATCACCGCTTGATCCGCTCCCTGTAGGAGCTGCGGCACGCTGCGATCTTTTGATCCTGATCTTTAAAATCAAAAGATCGCAGCGTGCCGCAGCTCCTACAGGATTGTGCAATACGACAGAAATTCCCCGCTCTACCTCCCGCCTGACAGTTGTTCTCATTCGCTAATTTTTCCGGTCTGCATTCGTTTTATAGGGACGACGTGCCTTTGTGCTTCCTGCCTACTGATCCGGATGCTGAGAAATGAATGCTGAAGACTCCTTGAAACTTGCTCGCCGGTTTATCGGGTTGCCCCTGGAAAAGCGCCAGATGTTCCTCGCGGCCCTGCACAAGGAGGGCGTGGATTTCGCGCGGTTTCCGATACCGGCCGGCATCGCAGCCGAGGATCGTCAGGCGCTGTCTTACGCACAGCGCCGCATGTGGTTCCTGTGGCAACTCGACCCGCAGAGCGGCGCCTACAACCTGCCCGGTGCGGTGCGGCTCAGCGGGCGACTGAACCTGGCGGCGCTGGAGCAAGCTTTCGCCAGCCTGGTGGAGCGCCACGAAACCCTGCGCACGGTGTTCCAGCGCCAGGCCGATGACAGCCTGCTGCAAGTGCCGGCCACCGCGCCGCTGCTGATTGCCCGGGAAGACTTCAGCGCATTGGCGGCCAGCGAGCGCGAACAGGCGGTGATCCGTGCCGCCGAACAGCAGTCGGTGTTGCCCTTTGATCTGGCGGTCGGCCCGTTGCTGCGGGTGACCTTGCTCAAGCTCGCCGAGCAGGAACACGTGCTGCTGCTGACCCTGCACCACATCGTGTCCGATGGCTGGTCGATGAACGTGTTGATCGACGAATTCATCCGTTGCTACGACGCGTTCGACGCCGGTCAGGCACCGCAATTGCCGCCACTGCCGATCCAGTACAGCGACTATGCGCTGTGGCAACGCCGCTGGCTGGAAGCCGGTGAGCAGGCGCGCCAACTCGACTATTGGCAGGCACAACTGGGTGACGAACACCCGGTGCTGGAGCTGCCGCTGGATCATTCGCGTCCGGCAATGCCGAGCTATCGCGGCACCCGCTATGAATTCGCGGTCGACGGCCAACTCGCCGAGCAACTGCGCAGCGCGGCGCAACAGCATCAGGTCACTGTGTTCATGTTCCTGCTCGGCGCCTTCAATGCGCTGCTGCACCGTTACACCGGGCAGACCGACCTGCGTGTCGGTGTGCCGATCGCCAACCGCAATCGCGGCGAGATCGAAGGCCTGATCGGCTTCTTCGTCAACACTCAGGTGCTGCGCACGCAACTGCACGGCCAGACCCGGGTCGATGCACTGCTGCGGGCGGTCAAGGAAACCGCGCTCGGTGCGCAGGCGCATCAGGATCTGCCGTTCGAGCAACTGGTCGAAGCGTTGAAGCTGGAACGCAGCCTCAGCCACACGCCACTGTTCCAGGTGATGTACAACCATCAGCCGCACGTCGCCGATATCGCCACCATCAGCACCGCATCCGGCCTGCAACTCGACAGCCTTGACTGGCAGAGTCGCACCACCCAGTTCGACCTGACGCTGGACACCTGGGAGAAGGGCGGCAAGCTCCACGCCGCACTGACCTACGCCAGCGACCTGTTCGATGCACCGACCATCGAACGCATGGCGCGGCACTGGCTGCGCCTGTTGACGGCGATGGTCGCCGATCCATCGCAGCGCATTGGTGAACTGCCGCTGCTGGAGGCTGACGAGCAGCGCACGCTGGTGCACGACTGGAACAACGTCCACGCGCAGTACCCGAGCGACACGCCGATTCACCAATTGATCGAAGCGCAGGTCGCGCGTACGCCGCAGGCACCGGCACTGGTGTTCGGCGAACAGACACTGAGCTACGCCGAACTGGATGCGCGGGCCAATCGTCTGGCGCATCTGCTGCGCGAACAAGGGGTGCAGGCGGACAGTCTGGTCGGCGTCTGCGCCTTGCGTTCGGTGGAAATGGTCGTCGCGCTGCTGGCGATTCTCAAGGCCGGCGGCGCCTACGTGCCGCTGGATCCCGAGTACCCGCAGGAGCGTCTGGCCTACATGATCGAGGACAGCGGCATTACTTTGCTGCTGACGCAACAGGCGCTGCTGGCAACGCTGCCGACTGACGGCGTAAACGTCATCACCCTGGATCAGCCGGGGCTGCTCGACCGCTACAGCGACAACCGTCCGGAGGTCAGCGTCGATCCGCTGAACCTGGCCTACGTGATTTACACCTCGGGTTCCACCGGCAAACCGAAGGGCGCCGGCAACAGCCACGCGGCGCTGGTCAACCGACTGTGCTGGATGCAGGAGGCGTATGCGCTGGACGCCTGTGATTCGGTGCTGCAGAAAACCCCGTTCAGTTTCGACGTGTCGGTGTGGGAGTTCTTCTGGCCGCTGCTGACCGGCGCGCGGCTAGTGGTGGCCGCGCCGGGCGCGCACCGTGATCCGCTGCAACTGATCGATAGCATCAACCGCCACGGCATCAGCACGCTGCACTTTGTGCCGTCGATGTTGCAGGCGTTCATTCACGAGACCGGCGTGGAAAGCTGCAGCGGTCTCAAGCGGATTGTCTGCAGCGGTGAAGCGTTGCCGCTGGATGCGCAACTACAAGTCTTCGCCAAGCTGCCGAACGCCAGCCTCTACAACTTGTATGGCCCGACCGAAGCGGCCATCGACGTCACCCACTGGACCTGTGTCGATGAAGGCGCGGACAGCGTGCCGATCGGCCGGCCGATCGCCAACCTGCGCACCCATGTCCTCGATGCCGAGTTGCTGCCGGTGCCGAGCGGTGTCGCCGGTGAACTGTATCTGGGTGGCGCCGGACTGGCGCGCAGTTATCACCAGCGTCCGGCGCTGACGGCCGAACGTTTTGTGCCGTGCCCGTTCCATGACGGCGCGCGCCTGTACCGCACCGGCGACCGTGTGCGGCAGCGTGCCGACGGGGTGATCGAATACCTCGGGCGTCTCGACCATCAGGTTAAGTTGCGCGGTTTGCGCATCGAGCTGGGCGAAATCGAAACCCGCCTGATGCAGCACACGCTGGTGCGTGAGGCGGTGGTGCTGGTGCCGGGCGGCAAGCATCTGGTGGCTTACCTTGTGCTGGAAAACCCGCAGGCCGACGAGCAGTGGCAGCAAGAGGTCAAGGCGTGGCTGCTCGGCAGCCTGCCGGAATTCATGGTGCCGACCTACCTGATCACCCTCGACAAATTGCCGGTCACCGCCAACGGTAAGCTCGACCGCAAGGCCTTGCCACAACCGGATGCCGCGCCACAACAGGCATTCGTGGCGCCACAGGACGCCATGCAGAAAGCCCTCGCGGCGATCTGGGAAGCGGTGCTCGGCCTCGACCGCGTCGGCCTCGAAGACAACTTCTTCGAGCTGGGCGGCGATTCGATCATCTCGATTCAAGTGGTCAGCCGTGCGCGGCAGGCCGGGATCCATATCAGCCCGCGTGACCTGTTCCAGTACCAGACAGTGCGCAGTCTGGCACTGGTCGCGAGCCACGATAGTCTGTCCTCGGTGGATCAGGGGCCGGTGACCGGCGACGCCGTGCTCGGGCCGATCCAGCAGGATTTCTTCAGTCGCGCGATGCCGGTGCGCGAGCACTGGAACCAGTCGTTGCTGCTGACCCCGCGTGAGGCGTTGAACGCACAATGGCTCGATGCGGCGCTGACCCACCTGATCAATCACCACGACGCCTTGCGCCTGCGTTTTGTCGAAGGCACTGAAGGCTGGCAACAAAGCCACGGCCCGCTAGTGAACAGCGCTGAGATGTGGCAACGCGATGCCGAATCTGCCGAACAGTTGCAGGCGCTGTGCAACGAAGCCCAGCGCAGCCTCGACCTGCAAAACGGCCCGCTGTTGCGCGCGTTGCTGGTGACCATGGCCAACGGCTCGCAACGACTGGCACTGATCATTCATCACCTGGCGGTCGATGGCGTTTCCTGGCGGGTGCTGCTGGAAGATCTGCAGCAGGCTTACGAGCAACTGGCGGCGGGTGGCGGCATTCAGTTGCCGGCCAAGACCAGCGCGTTCCAGAGCTGGACGGCGCGTCTGGCGCAGGAAGCGTCGCGTTTCGATGAGCAATTGAGTTACTGGAAAGCCCAGCATCAGGGCGCCGAAGATCTGCCGTGCGACCGCCCGGATGGCAGCCTGCACAACCTGCATGGCGAGAAAATCGAATGGCGCCTCGACGCCGAGCGCACCCGTCAGTTGTTGCAACAGGCGCCCGCCGCCTATCGCACCCAGGTCAACGATCTGTTGCTCACCGCCCTGGCGCGCACCATCAGTCGCTGGAGCCAGCAGCCGGGGACGTTGATCGAACTGGAAGGCCACGGCCGCGAAGACCTGTTCGATGACGTCGACCTGACCCGCACCGTGGGCTGGTTCACCAGCCTGTTCGCGGTCAATCTGACCGCCAGTGAGGATCTCGACGGTTCGCTCAAGGCGATCAAGGAGCAACTGCGCGCGGTGCCGGACAAAGGTCTGGGTTACGGCGTGCTGCGCCATCTGGCCGCGCCGTCGGTGCGCGCCGAACTGGCCGCGCTGCCGCAACCGCGCATCACCTTCAACTACCTCGGCCAGTTCGACCGCCAGTTCGACGAGGCGGCGCTGTTCGTGCCGGCTGTTGAAACCAGCGGCGTGGCGCAGGATCCGTCGGCGCCGCTGGGCAACTGGCTGACCGTGGAAGGTCAGGTGTATGGCGGCGAATTGTCGATGAGCTGGGGCTTCAGCCGCGAGATGTTCGACAGCGCCACGGTGCAGCACCTGGTCGATCAATACGCCAGCGAATTGCAGGCGCTGATCGAACACTGCTGCAGCCTGCAAACCGCGCAAGCGACGCCGTCGGACTTCCCGCTGGCCCGCGTGACTCAGGCGCAACTGGATGCGCTGCCGGTGCCGGCCGGTCAGCTCGATGATCTCTACCCGCTGTCGCCGATGCAGCAGGGTTTGCTGTTCCACACTCTCTACGAGCAAGCGGCGGGGGAATACATCAACCAGTTGCGCGTGGATGTGCAAGGTCTTGACCCTGAGCGGTTCCGCGCCGCATGGCAGGCTACCGTCGATGCGCAGGACATTCTGCGCAGCGGTTTCGTCTGGCAGGGCGAACTGGCGCAACCGCTGCAGATCGTCCATAAGCAGGTGCAGTTGCCGTTCAGCATTCTCGACTGGCATCAGCGCGACGATCAGCCGGCAGCCCTCGCGGCGCTGGCCGATGCCGAGCGTCAGCAAGGATTTGATCTGAGCCATGCACCGTTGCTGCGTCTGGTGCTGGTGCAGACCGCTGCCGAGCAATGGCACCTGATCTACACCCATCACCACATCCTGATGGACGGCTGGAGCAACTCGCAGTTGCTCGGCGAAGTGTTGCAGCGCTACAGCGGTCGCACCCCGGCCCATGGTGGCGGACGTTATCGCGACTACATCGCCTGGCTGCAGCGTCAGGACGCGCAACTCAGTCAGGACTTCTGGAGCGGCCAATTGGCCGCGCTACAAGAGCCGACCCGACTGGCCCGCGCCGCCACCGGCGGCGAAGGCGACAGTGGCCACGGCGACCATTACCTGACGCTGGACGTGCCGCGCACCCAGGCGCTGGAAGCGTTTGCCCGCCAGCAGAAAGTCACCGTCAACACCCTGGTGCAAGCTGCGTGGCTGCTGTTGCTGCAGCGCTACACCGGTCATGAGGCGGTGGCGTTCGGTGCGACCGTGGCCGGGCGTCCGGCGGATTTGCCGGGCATCGAGCAACAGGTCGGCCTGTTCATCAACACCTTGCCGGTGATCGGCACGCCGCGTCCGGACCAAAGCGTTGGCCAGTGGCTGCAAGCGGTGCAGGCGCAAAACCTCAGCCTGCGCGACTTCGAACACACGCCGCTGGCGGACATCCAGCGCTGGGCCGGGCAGGGCGGGGAAGCGCTGTTCGACAACATTCTGGTGTTCGAAAACTACCCGGTCGCCCAGGCGCTGAGCCAGGCCGGGCAGGGCCTGCAGTTCGGTGATGTCGGCAACCTCGAACAGACCCACTACGCCCTGAGCGTGGCGGTCACCCTCGGACAGCAACTGGCGCTGCACTACAGTTTCGACCGCAGCCAGTTTGCCGGTGAGGTGATCGAAGGCATCAGTGCCCATCTACTGCAATTGCTTGAGCAGTTTGCGCTGTCGGCCGAGCGCAACCTCGGTGAAATCGCTCTGGCCAGCGCGCAAGAGCATGCCCGTCAGCAAGCCGAAAACCAGCCGCAGCCGTACCCGCTGGACATCGCGGTGCATCAGCGCATTGCCGCGCTGGCGGCCGAGCGTCCGCAGCGCACCGCAGTGATCTTCAACGGTCAGCACTTCAGTTATGGCGAAATCGAGCAGCGTGCCAATCAACTGGCCCACGCGCTGATCGCCCGTGGTGTCGGCGCCGAGACTCGGGTCGGCGTCGCCCTGCCGCGCAGCGAGGCGGTGATCGTTGCGCTGCTGGCGGTGCTCAAGGCCGGCGGTGCGTATGTGCCGCTGGACACCAGTTACCCGCGTGAACGCCTGGCCTATCTGATCGAGGATTCAGGGCTGGCGCTGCTGCTCAGCGATTCGTCGGTGTCGGCGCAGTTGCCGGTCGACGAGTCGGTACCGTTGCTGGAGCTGGATCGTCTCGACCTGCGCGAGTTGCCGAGCACGGCGCCACAGGTGCCAGTCGATCCGCACAACCTCGCGTACGTGATCTACACCTCCGGTTCCACCGGTAATCCGAAAGGCGTCAGCGTTGCCCATGGGCCACTGGCGATGCATTGCCAGGCCATCGGTCAGCGCTATGAAATGCGCGACAGCGACTGCGAATTCCACTTCATGTCGTTCGCTTTCGACGGTGCCCACGAACGCTGGCTGACCAGCCTGACCCACGGTGCTTCGCTGCTGATTCGCGACGACACGCTGTGGACGCCGGAGCAGACCTACAACGCGATGATCGAACACGGCGTGAGCGTGGTCGCGTTCCCGCCGGTGTACCTGCAACAACTGGCCGAACACGCCGAGCGTGTCGGCAACCCGCCGAAAGTACGGATCTATTGCTTCGGCGGCGATGCGGTGCCGAGCGCCAGTTTCGAGCGGGTCAAACGCGCGCTCTATCCGGACTACATCATCAACGGCTACGGCCCGACCGAAACGGTGGTCACGCCGTTGATCTGGAAGGCTGGCCGTGAAGAGCCGTGCGGCGCCGCTTACGCACCGATCGGCAGCCGGATTGGCGACCGCAGTGCCTATGTGCTCGACGCCGATCTGAACCTGTTGCCGCAAGGCATGGCCGGTGAGTTGTACCTCGGTGGCACCGGGTTGGCGCGGGGTTATCTGAACCGTCCGGGGCTGACCGCCGAGCGTTTTGTCGCCGACCCGTTCAGCGCAAATGGCGGCTTGCTCTATCGCACTGGCGACTTGGTGCGCCAGCGTGTCGACGGTACCTTTGACTATCTGGATCGCATCGACAATCAGGTGAAGATTCGCGGGTTCCGTATCGAACTGGGCGAAGTCGAAGCGGCGCTGCAAGCCCTCGACGGCGTGCGCGAAGCGGTGGTCGTGGCGCAGGAAGGCAGCGCCGGCAGTGGCAAGCGTCTGGTGGCCTACGTGGTCGGTGATTCAGCGAGTGCCGAGTTCACCGACCACCTGCGCGCGCAGCTCAAGGCCAGCCTGCCGGCGCACATGGTGCCGGCGTATGTCCTGCATCTTGAGCGCATGCCGCTGACGCCGAACGGCAAGCTTGATCGCAAGAACCTGCCGAAACCGGATGTCAGCCAACTGCAACAAACCTATGTCGCGCCACAGACGGCGCTGGAGCAGCAACTGGCGGCGATCTGGCAAGACGTGCTCAAGCTTGAGCAAGTCGGCGTCAGCGACAACTTCTTCGAACTCGGTGGCGATTCGATCATCTCGATTCAAGTGGTCAGCCGGGCGCGGCAGGCCGGGATTCGCTTCAGCCCCAAAGACCTGTTCCAGCACCAGACCATTCAGGCCCTGGCCACGGTCGCGCAGACCGGCGAAGCCGTGCAGCCCATCGATCAGCACGCGCAAACCGGCGAAACCGCGCTGCTGCCGATTCATCAGGCATTTTTTGCCGAGGCTATTCCCGACCGTCACCACTGGAACCAGTCGGTGATGCTCAAGCCGACGCAGGCGCTGGACGCTCAGGTACTGGAGCAAGCGCTGGATGCGTTGGTGGTTCAGCACGACAGTTTGCGTCTGGACTTTGTCGAGCAGGCCGCGGGTTGGTCGGCGCATTACCGCGACGTCGCGACACAAGCGGGGGAAACCATTCTCTGGCAAGTCGAGGTCGCTGATCTCGCCGCCCTTGAGGCGCTGGGCAACAAGGCCCAGCGCAGCCTGCAACTGAGCGGCGGTTCGCTGATCCGCGCGGTGCTGGCGAACCTGGCTGATGGCAGTCAGCGCCTGCTGCTGATCGTCCATCACCTGGTGGTCGATGGCGTGTCGTGGCGGATTCTGTTCGAAGACCTGCAAAACGCCTATCGCCAGCTCCTCGCAGGTAAGCCTGTGCAATTGCCGGCGAAAACCAGTGCAGTCAAAGCTTGGGCGGCAGCGTTGCAGGACTACGCCAAAACCCCGGCGTTGCAGGCCGAGCTGGGCTTCTGGCAGCAGCAGTTGCAGGGCGCTTCGGCGGCTTTGCCTTACGACCATCCGAACGGCGGGCAGCAACACGATCAGGCGCTGACCCTGCGCAGCAAACTCGATCAGACTCTGACCCGTCAGCTGTTGCAGGAAGCTCCGGCGGCCTATCGCACCCAGGTCAACGACCTGTTGCTGACCGCGCTGGCGCGGGTGCTGGTGCGCTGGACCGGTGACGACAATGCGTTGGTGTTGCTTGAGGGCCATGGTCGCGAAGACCTGTTCGAACACATCGATCTGACCCGCACCGTGGGCTGGTTCACCAGCGTATTCCCGGCACGCCTGGCACCGGCCGCCGAACTCGGCGCGTCGCTCAAGCAGATCAAGGAACAGCTGCGGGCGATCCCTAACAAGGGCATCGGCTTCGGCGCACTCGCACACCTCGGTGATGAGTCGGCGCGTGCCACCTTGCAAGCCTTGCCGACGCCGCGCCTGACCTTCAACTACCTTGGCCAGTTCGATGGCAGCTTCGATGCCGCCAGCGATGCTCTGTTCGTGCCGACCAGCGAGTCCGGCGGCGCAGAGGTCAATCTGCAAGGGCCGCTGGGCAATCCGCTGGCGCTTAACAGCAAGGTGTTCGGCGGTGAGCTGGACCTGAGCTGGACCTACAGCGGCGCGCTGTTCGACACCGCCACCATCCAGCGTCTGGCCGACGACTATGTGCAGGAACTGACTGCGCTGATCGGCCACTGCTGCGACACTGGCAACCGTGGTGTGACGCCGTCGGACTTCCCGCTGGCGCAACTGTCGCAAGCGCAACTGGATGCGCTGGTGCTGGAGCCGCAAGGCATCGACGACATCTATCCGCTGTCGCCGATGCAGCAGGGCATGCTGTTCCACACCTTGCTCGAACACGGCAATGGCGACTACATCAACCAGATGCGCCTGGACGTCGACGGCGTCGATCCGCAACGCTTCCGCGCAGCGTGGCAGGCAGCGGTGGATGCCCACGACATCCTGCGCAGCGGCTTCTTCTGGCAAGGCGATCTGCCGCAACCGGTGCAAGTGGTGCAGCGTCAGGTCGAAGTGCCGTTCAGCGTGCTCGACTGGCACGGCAGGACTGATCTGGAGGCAGCGCTGCAAACCCTCGCTGATGAGGAGCGCGCACTGGGCCTGGACCTGGGCTGTGCACCGCTGATGCGTCTGGTGCTGGTGCGCACTGCGGCCGAGCGTTATCACCTGATCTACACCAACCATCACATCCTGATGGACGGCTGGAGCAGCGCGCAGTTGCTCGGCGAAGTGTTGCAGCACTACAGCGGCGAAGCGGTCGCCCGTGGCGCAGGTCGCTACCGCGATTACATCGCCTGGCTGCAACGCCAGGATGGCGCGGCGGCTGAAGCTTACTGGCGGGCGACGCTGGGCAATCTGCAGGAACCGACGCGCCTGGCCAATGCTATCGCGCGGCCGCACGCCGGTTTGCCGAGCGTGGGTTACGGCGATCATTACCAGGTGCTGGACGCTGAGCTGAGCCAGCGCCTGGGCGAGTTTGCCCGGGCCGCGAAAGTCACCGTCAACACCGTGGTGCAAGCGGCGTGGCTGCTGCTGTTGCAGCGCTACACCGGCAAGGATTGCGTGGCGTTCGGCGCCACTGTCGCCGGGCGCCCGGCGGAGCTGCCGGGTGCCGAAGCGCAGATCGGCCTGTTCATCAACACGCTGCCGGTGATCGCCGCACCGCCCGCGCAGCAGAGCGTGATCGCCTGGCTGCAAGCGGTGCAGGCGCAGAATCTCGCCTCGCGCGAGTTCGAACACACGCCGCTGGCGGATATTCAGCGCTGGGCCGGGCAGGGCGGTGACGCCTTGTTCGACAGCCTGATGGTGTTCGAGAACTACCCGATCGGCGAAGCACTGGAGCGTGGCGCGCCGCAGGGTCTGCGCTTCGGTGCGGTGGCCAATCAGGAGCAGACCAACTTTCCGCTGACCCTGCTGGTGAGCATGGGCGCGCAACTGTCGGTGCATTTCAGTTATCAGCGCGACAGCTTCGCGGCGGCCAGCGTGGCGCAGTTGGGCGGGCATCTGCAGCGTCTGCTGAGCCAGATGGCGGATGGCGGTGAGCGTTCGCTCAGCGAACTGAACCTGATCGAGCACAGCCCGCAAGTGAACAGCGATTTCGCCACCGAGTTGTGCATCCATCAAGCCATCGCCCATCAAGTGGCGGCGACCCCGAATGCCTTGGCGGTGACCTTCGCTCATAAGCAACTGAGCTACGCCGAACTGGACGCGCAGGCCAATCGTCTGGCGCACAAACTAGTAGAGCTAGGTGTCGGCCCGGAAGTGCGCGTGGGCGTGGCGATGCCGCGTTCCGAGCAGTTGCTGATTGCCTTGCTGGCGGTGCTCAAGGCTGGCGGTGCGTATGTGCCGCTGGACCCGGATTACCCGGCCGATCGCGTGGCTTACATGCTCGAAGACAGTCGCGCGCGGGTGTTGCTCACCGAACAGGCCGTTGCCGCGACCCTGAGCGTGCCGGGCGATACCCAAGTGCTGCTGTTGGATCAGCTTTCGTTGAGCGATTACCCGAGCAGCGCGCCGCAAACATCGGTCGCTCCGGACAACCTTGCCTACGTGATCTACACCTCCGGTTCCACCGGCAAACCGAAAGGCGTGGCGATTGCCCATCGCAACGTCATGGCGCTGATCGACTGGTCGGCCAAGGTCTACCGCCGCGACGACATTCAAGGCGTGCTGGCCTCGACGTCGGTGTGCTTCGACCTGTCGGTGTGGGAGCTGTTCGTCACCCTGGCCAACGGCGGCTCGCTGGTCATTGCGCGTAATGCGCTGGAGCTGGCGCAACTGCCGGCCCGCGATCAGGTGCGTCTGATCAACACCGTGCCGTCGGCGATTGCCGCACTGCAGCGTGCGGGGCAGATTCCGCCGAGCGTGCGCATCATCAACCTCGCTGGCGAGCCGTTGAAGCAAGCGCTGGTGGAGGCGTTGTATCAGCAATCGACGGTCGAGCACGTCTACGACCTGTACGGCCCGTCGGAAGACACCAC
>Ga0153923_100199_pt1 | contig 26039 bp, 21 predicted proteins | sample TSNJ007MetaG_FD_104682 | JGI IMG/M metagenome (GOLD analysis project Ga0153923, IMG submission 104682) | Attine ant fungus gardens microbial communities from New Jersey, USA - TSNJ007 MetaG | ecosystem: Host-associated > Fungi > Mycelium > Unclassified | place: USA: New Jersey, Brendon T. Byrne...
ATGGGGGGGTAAGAAGGTTATGTACCGGGAAATTGAAGTGAATGACTTTCTGCCAATCTTATTGGAGCAGTTGAAATTTTGTGAAAGTATACTGGATATCGGCAGCGGCACCGGTACCCTGCTTGAACGGTATGAAGCCGCAGTAGTCCTTGGACTAGAAATTCACAGACCTTACCTACTGCATCGTAAATATAAATCACCTCATATAATTCCTGTGCACGGGGATGCTTGTCATATGGATAAATTATTCCTTCCTAAGACGTTCTCAGCGGTCACTTTTATCGATTCCATAGAACACTTTGAAAAGAAGGAAGGACAGAGATTGCTCGGGATGGCAGAGAGGATCGCCTATAATCGTGTAGTCGTATTTACACCTCGGGGTTTTTTTCCGCAGGAGGGAATGGACCATTATCACTTGCAAGGAGAACATTATCAAAAGCACCGGAGCGGATGGGAGCCGGACGACTTTATGGAGCTGGGGTATGCTGTAACTGTACTTAAAGGCTTTCATCATGCTCAAAATCCATCGTTTCGTGAGGCGTATGGTGATGGCCATGCTCCGGTAGATGCCTTATTGGCTTGCAAAACAGTATAAAGAGCGAGCTTCAGGTGAAGGAGGTGAGCGCATGAGTGAAGAACCTAAAGTGTCGGTGATCATTCCTTTTTATAACTGTCCATATGTGGATCTCGCCATCCAAAGCGTCTTGGAACAAAGTTATTCGAACATAGAGATCATTGTAATCGATGATGGATCTACTCTTTGGATGGAGAAGCTTGAGCCCTTCAAGGATAAGATTATTTATATACGAAAAAGCAATGGAGGAACCGCCTCCGCGCTAAACAAAGGTATAGGAGTGGCTACCGGAACTTATTTTGCCTGGCTAAGTGCTGACGATTTATTTCATCCGAATAAAATCAATCGCCAGATGCAAATGCTCAAGAGCACAGATACTTTGTTTAATTATACAGCCTATTATTATGTAAACGAGCAGGGTGGGCGGATTTCAGAGACGATAAGTATGATTTTTGACAGCAGGGCACAGTTTATTGAGATCATGATGTTAGGCTGCCCGGTGAATGGAAGTACGGTTCTTCTCCATATGGATATCTTCCGCACAGTAGGGAAATTTAATGAGAAATTGTTGTTTACACAAGATTATGATCTATGGCTGCGTATTTTGCCGTATTATACATGGTCTTATATAGAGGAACCGCTGCTTGATTACCGAGTTCATAACGAAATGGGCTCAGTGATTCACAAAGAGGAGCAGAAAAAGGAGATTGAGCAGGTACAAGCAAGACATCGCCGGGTTCTATCACGCTTGTTGCAAAAGGAGAGAGGGAAATGAAATTAATATTTCCTGTTCTAACTCTAACTAGGGGCGGGGCGCAGCGTATGCTCACGGAGCTGGCTAATCGTCTGACAGAAATGGGTCATGAAGTGACGATCCTCTTACCCAGTGATGGTGTCGTAGAATACGAGATGAAATGTAAACTGATCTATGCACAAGAAGGAGAACTGGCAGCAAGCGATTTTCCTGCAGGAGATGTGATTATCTCCAACTTCTATACCACAGTCGAAGTATCACAGCGGGCAAGTGAAGAGGGGAAAGGCATTCATGTTCGATTGGCGCTTTGTTATGAGCCTACCTTTTTACCTGACAATAGCCGTTCTTTTTCATCGTATAATATTGCACCTAACCTACTGGTTCTATCACACTGGCAACAAGGAATTGTCCAGATGAACCATGGGATTAAAGGGAGAATCGTACCGATCGGGGTAGGTCCTGTTTTTAAAAATACGAAAATCCGTGATCGTAATAAAAGGCTGGTAATTTCCGCGATTATGCGCAAACCAGAGGGCGGATTCTCAGCTCACCGTGAGCAGGATTATTTACTTCAGCAATTAAACAAGGTTAAAGCCCACCATCCAGAGGTTGAAATATATTTAATTTCTCCTCCCGGAGAACAAGCGGAATCTGCAACGCTACAAGCCCTAGTGAACGACGAACGTTACCAAGTAAGAACTCCAGCGAATGATACAGAACTTTGTTTCCACTATAGTGAGAGCGACATTTTTGTAAGTTCGAGTACGTATGATACAGGTTCGTTACCAGGGATTGAGGCTATGCGTTGTGGTGCAGCGCTCGTTACGGTTTACGCCGGTGGGAATAAGGAATATTGTACACATGGTCATAACTGTTTAATGTCCTACCGGTTTGAGAATCGGCTTGCAGATGACATTATAACCTTAATCAGAGACCCGTCTTTACGCCGTCGATTGGCTCGTAAGGGTGAAGAGGTTTCACAGGATTTCACTTGGGAAAAAAGTACTCGAATATTTCAAAATATGTTATTTGAGATTGTATCAAGAAATCCATCTTAGTATGTCCCAAAATTATAAAAGAACCTTCAAATCCACAAAAAAAGTGGTTTGAAGGTTCTTTTGCAGTTAGAAGATGGCAAAGGAGTTCATCATTTCACGAAAAGACTGCGCATATTTTTCCGTACCGTAACGTGAAACCATATAATTTCTTCCTTGCTGGCGGAGTGCATTTCGCATTGGCATATTGTTCATTAGCTCTAGCCCTTCATTGACGGCCGTTTGGATGTTGCCAAGAGGATAAAATTTACCTGAAATATTATGCACAATAAAAGATCTAACGCCGTCGGAATCCGTGCTAAGTACGGGACAAGTGCAGCAAATGGCTTCCGCAACGGCATATCCAAATCCCTCTGTAACCGAGGTGGATAACAGAAACCCACCAGAATTGGCTATCGAGGAATAATAAATCGGCATCACATGATTTGGAATATTGGTAAAGGTACTCAGACGGTCATTTAGACCTAAGGTTTGCAATTCTTCTTGGAAGAGCTGCTTTTGATCCTCTGTGGCTAGTTCAGGATCATGAAACATCCATAAATGAAGGTTTGGTTTGTGAAGGCGAATTTGATGGGCAATTCTCAAATATTCGCGCCAATTTTTGTTGCTTTCCAGACGCCCGACCCAAGCGATGACCGGATCAGCGGGAGGCTCAGCAGGGATGTGCTGGAAGGACTGAACATCAACAATGTTGGGAATGACATACCGATGTAGCCATGGACAGATTTCAATAAACAGCTCCAGTAAATGATCCGTTGGTGGGATTAAGACAGCATTACAGTAGGAGCGGAAATAAGGAATAGCGTCTTTAATTAGATCTTCCGCATGACTCCGTTTTCCAAGTCCTTGAGATTCGTATATCAAAATACCGCCATAACCGAGCTCACGCAGACGCTTAAGCAATAAATAATCGGATGTAACAATAATGGCATCATAGTTATGTGTCTCAAGTACTTCTTTAATCTCCTCATCTATAGAGGAAATGAAGACCGGAAAGTTAGCCTTATTCTGGCTTCCTGAACCAGGCATTAGATATAAAACATGACATTCGATCCCATTACGCTGGAGACTCTCGCACCGCAGTTTATTTAAAGTCTCCACCCCGCCACTCGGTATATAAAACGTGAATAAAACTTTCATGCACGTGCCTCCTGACTTTTGCGGAGCAATACCGACTCGTTGAAATACGGCTTACTGTTTATAAGATACGCCGATGTGCATTCGCAGGTGACGGTAAACAGACATAGTTCCAAATCCTTTCAGGATAGCTTGTTCTTCGGAAGGTCATGCTAACGACTGTTACGCTGCACACATACAACAATAGAGATGGAGGATGAATTCATGATGCGATCCAAGATCAGCATGTCAGTCTCAGCCGCATTACTTCTAGGCTTGGTGAGTATTACAGGGTGTGGGACGAACACGGCAGGAAAGACTAATGTGCAAACTAATAGTGTCCGGGGGGTAAATGACGGACGTATCGGTGTAAACTCCGTGCGCGGAGGAACAATGGGTACGCATAATATTACAAAAATGGAGGTCAGTCAGGAGCTTGCTGATCGTATTGCTGCTATGCCTGAAGTTCGCACTGCGAACGTAATGCTGGCAGGTAAAAATGCGTATGTCGCTGTAACGTTACATGATACAACTACTGGTCTTCGAGCCAAAGGTACTACATCTTATCGAGCCAAATCGTCTACAGTTCCTCACAATTATGGACCGACTGGAGTAATGTCGGGTACAGGAAGAGTGAAAATAGGACGCGATGGAATGAATGATACAGGGGCCGTAACGAATGGAACGAACGGAACCTTAAGAGGCACTGTGAATACAGTTCCTGGTACAACAAGCACTGGACCTGCAACACTTGGCATGGGTACTCACAGAAATGGAACAACCGGAATGGGAAGTTTGGGAACAGGTACTGGAACGACTGGGACAAGAACCCATACTTATAATAATGGACCTCTGCTGAATAGCAACGGTTCGAAACGTGATGTCAATATGGGGATGGGTATTGGTAACGGAATGGGCCTGGGAACCAGAAATGCAACCGGAACCGGGACAGGAATGACAGATGGTTTAGGGACTGGAATGGGTATTCGCAGTACCACTCCAAACTACACCAATAGTACGCATGGTACGAATTACAGAAGTAATTCGACTCACATGAACAGTACTCATTCGACTCACATGAACAATACAAATAACACTATGAATATGAAAGAAACAGATACAGTAACTAAAGAAATTAAAGCGAAAATCGCTGCTGAAGTTAAAAAACATGATGCAACGATTAAGGATGTATATGTATCAGCAAACCCAGACTTTGTTGAGCGTGTTAACGTTTATGCAGAAGAGGCCCGTGCGGGTCATCCAATCAAGGGTTTTGTGGATGAATTCCGAACGATGGTTGAACGAATTTTCCCAACACGTAATTATTAATCAATAGTTCGATTTTATAAACCAAAAAAAAGCAACAGTCCTCACCTTTGTGGCGAGAATTGTTGCTTTTTTATTATATAACCACCTTATTAAATGGTAATTGGGCGACCGCCAATCCATACGCCTTGCAAATTCAATTCAGCGTCAAGACGCAGGATATCACCACGTTTTCCGGCTTCCAAGGTACCGATGGAACGCTCCATTCCAATGGATATCGCCGGAGTAAGGCTTGCAGCACGTGAGGCTTCTTCTAAGGTGAGCCCTACTTCTTGTACGAGATAACGGAAGCCACGAATCATGGTAAGTGTACTACCCGCCAAAGCGGCAGGGTTATCTTTAAGTGTGGCGATGCCATCTTGAACCAGCACAGGTAAATCACCGATTGTATATTCGCCATCACTAAGACCAGTTGCAGACATGGCATCTGTAATTAATAACAAATTGTTATCTTTTTTTAGATTAGCCACTAGAGAAATCGCTGCAGGATGAACATGTATGCCATCGGCGATGATCTCCGCACGTATGCGTTTATCGAATAGTACAGCACCAGCAGTTCCAGGCTTGCGGTGATGTAGCGGTGTCATTGCATTAAACATATGCACGGCTTGATTTAACCCGGCATCTGCCGCGGCAATAACCTCTTCAAAGGAAGCATCGGTGTGACCGAGAGCAGCGGTAATACCATGCTTACGTAGCCAGAGGATAGCTTCTAGTGCACCTTCGCGTTCCGGAGCCAAGGTGACTTGCCGGATCATGCCCGGATAATCATTCTCCCATTGTTCCAGCCACTCAATATTGGCAAGAACAATATGCTCAGGATTCTGAGCGCCGGACCATTTCGGGCTGATGAACGGTCCTTCCAAATGCATGCCCGCGATTTGTGTGTATGGCATCTCAGTGGTGCGATATGCGTTTATTTCGGCAAATACTTGGTCAATGGCTGGCTTAGAGGCAGTCATAGTCGTAGCCAGCATGGTAGTTGTGCCTTGGGAGCTGTGAAATTTAGTGATGGTATTTAAAGATTCAGCATCACTATACATAAAGTCGTGGCCAGCTCCACCATGTACATGCACATCTACAAATCCAGGGATGAGCAGGTCTTCCGAAGCTTGACCATCAGCTGGCCAGTGCGCGTAAGTCTCTGGAAGCCATGCGGCCTCGCCGGCATAATGAATTTGCTCACACGATACGGCAATCACGCCATGCTCAATTAATCCTTGGGGAGTCAGCACTTTACCAAACAGTAATTTTCCTGGTTCTTTATTTATTTCAGCCATTTTCCTGCTCCTTCATCTACAAGGACGATTACATTCGGATGGCTCTGCAGTAAAGATGCAGGGCACTGGGTAGTAATCGGACCTTCAACGGCATTCCGGATGGCTTCAGCTTTGCCAGCACCGCGTACTAACAATAGAATCTGGCGAGCTTTCAGAATGCCGCCGATGCCCATGGTTATTGCTTGCCGCGGTACATCGTCCAAAGAGTCGAAGAATCTGGCATTTGCTTCCCGTGTGTCTTCAAGCAAATCAACGACATGGGTTTTGCTGCTCAGATTGGCATCTGGTTCATTGAACCCGATATGGCCGTTGCTTCCAATCCCGAGGATCTGCAAGTCAACCGGTCCGTTCTCTTCCAGCATTTTGTCGTATGCGAGGCACTCCGCTTCCATATCTGCTGCATTGCCGTTAGGGATATGTGTCTGTCCTGGATCAATATCAATATGATTGAATAATTGCTCGTTCATGAAACTGCGATAGCTCTGCGGGTGATCAACAGGCAATCCGATATACTCATCCAAATTGAAGGAAGTGGCTTTCGAGAAGCTTACAAGTCCTTTTTGGTGCATTTCAACCAATTTGGCATAAACACCAACTGGGGAACTTCCGGTCGCTAGACCGAGCACCGCTTTTGGATTGCTTTGAAGCAGGCTGGCGATAAGATTCGCACCCGTTTGTACAAAATCTTCATCACTATTGAACTTAAGAATATTCATTAAGATTGACCTCCTCGTTTGTTTCGGTAATGTTGGACATTCAAATAAGATTGCTCCAGTCTAGGAATAAAATCCCCAAAACGGGTGCTGACCATTCCAGTAAACAAAATATCAATGATGTGTAGCTGGGCAATACGTGAAGCCATATCTCCTCGGCGCATTCCTTTTTCCAGAGAAGAGGAGAAGAGTGGAATATCAGCCAGAGTTGCCAAGGTGCTGCTGCCGTAAGAGGTTAGAGCGATGGTGCTTGCTCCGCTGGCTTTGGCACAAGTTAAAGCATCAATGGTCTCTGGGGTTTCTCCGGAATACGATACTGCGAATACGACATCGCCTTCAGATAGCGAAGAGGCAGATGTAATCTGCATATGGGAATCAGCGAAAGCGGTGCAATTCACGCCAATGCGGATCAGCTTCTGATAGAAATCTTGTGCGACAATGGAGGAAGTCGCCATCCCGTAAAGATCCACTCGCCGTGCTTGGCACAATAAATTAACGGCTGCTTGTAATCGTTCCAGATCTAGGAGTGAAGTAGTATCCCGGATGGATGTCAGGTGGTTCGTTTGCATCGCTTCCACAATTACGGAAAGCGGGTTACCTGCAACGATATCCTGATAAGAAGAACCACCATCCTGAGGCGCTGCATCGCTATGAGCAATTTCAGCCGCCAGCTTTACTTTGAAATCTGGGAAGCCTTTAAAATGTAGAACCTTACAAAAACGTGTGATAGTAGCAGGACTAATACCGCATTGCTCCGCGAGTTCTGTGATGCCCATATGAACGATTTCACCTGGTGATGACAGGATCCGTTCCGCCAGCTTGCGCTCCATTTGAGACAGCTTGGACTTTTCATGCTCAAGTGCATATAAAATTGGGGACATCAATCCACCTCGACTTCTAATGTAGCTTTTTAAAATTATTTTTAAAATTACTTCTTGAAATAAGAAAATTATTTTCATACTCAGAATAAAACAAAATCTATCCGGATGCAAGGGGTAAAAATGAATACAAGAAGGATAATATGCGAGAATTATTAGTCTCTCTTCTATATTAAATAAAAACGGCCCACTCACAGAAGACTGCGAGGTGGACCGTTTTTGAACAATACCTGAAACGTGCTATACCGTAGAACGTTCAATAATGCGATACTCAAGCTTACGGTGTACAGGATGACTATCATTATTTTGGATCTGATCATAGATGATCCGAAAAGCTGTAACGCCCATTTCGGGTAACTGGTTATCTATGGTGGTTAGACCTAAAAGTCGTCCGATCGGCTGGTCGTCAAATCCGATGACGGCCAGATCCTCAGGAATACGGATACCGTTCTTCCACGCTTCGATGATTAGACCGGCTGCCACATGATCGCCTGAAATAATTAGGGCATTAGGCCGGTTCTTCATTTTCAGCAGTTGGTGCAGTACACGTCCACCGTCCTCTTCATTCATACAGTTATACATCATCCATTCTTCCTGAAAAGGCTGGCCTGTAGCGGCTAGAAAGTCACTAAAGGCAATTTGCCGGATAGAACTACTGCTGCCATGTTGTCTGCCTTCACAGTAACCTATCTGTTCATACCCCTTATCATGCAAGTACTGCAGGCCGGAGCGAAAAGCGGAATAATGTTCGATATACACAGAAGAGAAGCGGCGTTCACCTCTATCTTGGCAGATGACTATCGGGCCATATGCTGTATATTCATCAATGACTTCTGAGCTCATTCTCGTAGATACAATTACCACGCCGTCAATTTCTTTGTTGCGCAGCATCTCCAGTACCTTGAGTTCTTCTTCATGGCGGTAATCGGTCTGGCACAGAATCAAGCGGTATTGCGCTAGCAACGCTTCTTGGGCTAAGCCTTCAATAATTACAGAAAAATAAAAAAGGTTGATATTAGGGATAATAACGGCAATGGCGTGGGTACGGCCGGTAATTAGGTGCACGGCATTCATATTACGCGTGTAGTTTAACTTTTCAATCGTATTTAAAACAGCGGTTCGTTTGGTTTCACTTACATAAGGATGATTATTGAGTACTCGCGAGACCGTTGTCACGGAAACACCAGCCATACGGGCGATTTCTTTTATATTAGCCATTCGAGAACAACAGCCTCCCTTTGGTGCTTGTGTGTAGTGTCTAGTCTTTTTATTCTATCATATCGTCCTTAAATTACTTTGCAAATAAAAAGCTTGCTATGGAATCCATTTCATAAATTAGACTGTAGTTGCAAGGGATTACCGGACTAAACCGGCGTAACCTAACGGGCGTGACGGACCGGTACATCTAGTTTCATTTCTAATGTAAAGGTCCGAGGATCGGCTTCATTTAAAATCTACAAAAAACGGTTGTCATCGTTAAAAGATGACAACCGTTTTTTTTCTTTGTAGCTATACAGTTTGTGACGCTTTTGGTGCTCTATTGCGTAGCATCTCCCACACAATAAACGCAAGGACAAGCAGCTGAGGCACTAAAGTTTCCCAAGTTGGATACATCCCGAGCCAGCTAATAGAAGGTAATCCATCCTGTACATGTGCGGGTAGTTTCCCTGCGACTTGAAGGGAGTGAATGCTCTCTCCAAGAAAGCGAAATACTAAATAGTAAATAAGAAGTGTAGCTGTACGGAAGAAGGCGGCAATCGGCAATTTCGCACTTAAGGCAATAATTGCGTAACCTACAATTGCTAGAATGACTAGAGCACTACCGATCCCTAGCAGCAATTGAGACACTTTAATGGAAGGGGCCATCCCTACATAAAAAATGGTGGTTTCTGCTCCTTCACGTAAAATCGCAAGCGCTGCTACGGAGGATAAAGACCAGAGATTGCCCTTGGCTAATGCTCCATCCACTTGCCGTCCAACATAGTTGTTCCAATTTGCGGTATTTGATTTACTATGCAGCCAGCGTCCAATGGTAAGCATCATAATGACGGCTACAAGACCTGTGATGCCTTCAATCATCTCGCGCGCTCCACCAGATGCCGCGAGGGAAATGGTATAGGTGAGTAGAACGGCTAATCCGATACTCGCTACAAGTCCTACAGCTGCGCCAGACCAAATCCATTTCTGTGCTTTTGTGTTCCCATCACGTTTCAGGTAGGCAAGAAGGGCAGACAATACGAGAATCGCCTCCAGTCCTTCACGCAGAAGAATTAGCGCAGCATCCCAAGCATTATAGGTTGTCTCTCCAGCCAAAGGAGTCAGCTCAGTGACCATATTATCCATGATCTTTAAGGCTTGATCTAGCTTAGGTGGATTAGAGAGCAGATAGCCAGTGACTGCTGCACTTTCGTTCTCAATATTGGTATATACCGCTGGAGATGCGATCTGTACTTGTCCTTCAGCAGAGGGCCAATCTACGATGAATTGCTCCATGATATTAGCTGCTTCTGCGCTGTTGCCTGCTTTGGCGGTGGAAGAAGCTTTGTTGAGATGGCTGATCAGTCCTTCAATAGATGCTGGTTTACCGGAAGTATCCCCAGCATCTATTGCTTTGCCTTCACTGTAATCAGCAAGCAGCTGATATAAGGCTTCTGCTTCTGATTTCGCCGACTCCTCGCGGAGCGGTTCTGCCTGCAGCGCGATGCGCAACAGGCTGATCTTCGTCTCCAGCAAGCTGTAGACGGCGGAATTGTCGGCCCGGATGTTGCGCTCTGCCGGCTTCCATCCGCTGACGATGTCGCGGTACGCTGCCGCTGCCGCGCTCCAGTCGGTGCTGCGCACCGCATCCCGCGTGCGCTCCGCCGCGGGCAACAGCTTCGCCGCCGTCTCGCGACCGGCGGATCCAGTGTCACCGCCGTCCGTGTCGGAGGCGGCGGTGACATACGCATCCACGCTTCTTGCGAGCGTGGACAGTGCCGTTTTGGCGGGCGCACCATCGCCCGCCGCAAGGGCCGCCGCCGCGTCTGCAAGCGCGGCGTCAACGGCGGCAGCCGGACCGGCAAGTGCCGGGTCCGGCGTGTTCGCGTTCGCGGTGCGCCACAGCGCAGCGAACGCTTCTACATCGGCGGCGGCCGCGTCCCAGCGGCTCTGGCCGGCTTCGACGAGCGCGCTGCCGACAGGCGGCAGCAGCTCGTCGACCGAGCCATCACCCTTCGCCCCCGCCGGGTTAGAAAGCATCAGTATACATATGATGCTAAACAGAATCATTACGGCTGCCTTCGATAGCAGCCGTTTATTAAGAGAGTACATCGGGATAATCCCCTTTCAATAATGGACAGGAACATTCGATTGGAAAATTAGAGCTGGCTTAGCCTAAAAGTGCTTCCCCGATGTAGCCGCCTTGGCGAATACCTGGGAAGCAGGCAAATACCGCACTGCCTGTATGCGTCATATATTCGTTTAGCCGATCACTTTTCGAGAGGCGCTGCTGGATCGCAACAAATTGCTTCATTAAATCCCGTTGAAAGCTGATGAATAATAATCCTGCATCGAGTTGACCTGTTGCGATATCTAATCCGCTGGAAATGGAGTAGGAGCGGCGCAGCATTTTGACGGTGCCGTCACCATGCGCTAAGGCAGAATGTGAATCCGGCGGAATGACGGGCTTCCCGGAAGCATCAGCCGCTTTCAGATTCAGATCATCGAATTCATCCTTTGCACCGATAGGTGCTCCGTTATGACGATAACGGCCGAAGGTGGCTTCTTGATCGCTCAGAGAGGAACGGTCCCAGACCTCAATTCGGAAACGTACACGGCGAACTGCCATATAAGTGCCGCCGCTCATCCATGAAGGACCGTCACTGCTGCTGTTCCAGACCACTTCGTTCATTTCTGCTTCGTTCGTAGTATTTGGATTTCCTGTGCCGTCTTTAAAACCTAGAAGATTACGCGGCGTCGCTCCCTTAGGATCTGCTGTTCCTGTGCGCTGGAAGCCCTCCTGTGTCCAGCGGAGTACGGCTGTGCCACGGGCGATACGTGCCAGATTTCGGATGGCATGGAAGGCCACCTGCAGATCATCAGCACATGCTTGGACACAAATATCTCCACCACACCACTTAGGATCCAGTTTGTCTCCCGTAAATGCTGGAAGGTCGGCTAATAGGGTTGGACGCTTGGAAGATAAACCGAATCTGTTGTCAAAAAAAGAAGGGCCGACACCAAAGGTAAGCGTACAGCGTGAAGGGTTTAAACCATCCACTTCACCTGTATCGGAAGGTGGGAGATTAGGGTTGTCATTGACGTTGCCAATGAGGTTGCCAGTAGTAAGAGAAGCTGCGGCAGTTGTCCATGCTTGCATTAGCTTTTTTACATCGGATAGCTTCGTTGTGGTCAGATCAAAGGCTGCGAAGTAAATAAAATTTTGCGCAGGGGTTAGAATGCCGGCCTGATGACTCCCGTAAAAAGGAATGGAATCAGCATCGGAGGCTGCTGTTGGCTCAGCTACGGCATTACGCGCAGCCATAATTCCACCAACACCTCCACCACCTAATAATAGACCAAGGCTAGTGGCGCCAGTAAGCCGCAGCATATCGCGGCGGCTTAGTTTTTTATCTAATATAAGATTGCTCTTGGTTTCTCCATTGAGAGGGGCACCCTCTGCATTCACTGGTACACCGGTAGATCTATTTTGCTTATTCATGATGATCACACTCCTAGAATAGTTCCCATGTTGGACAATGGCTCAGCCAAGGCATCCAAATTCTGACTCAACTTACGCACATCTTCTTCCTTCAGCTCTTCATAGGAAACATATCCATCTCCCGATTTGAAAGGAGCAAGCTCAGCTTGCAAGGCTGCAAACCGTTCACCAATCGTTTTTTCCAGCTCAGCATCTTTTTTCGCCAGTTCTGGCTTTAACAGCTCGTATATCTTTTGGGCACCTTCAACATTAGCGACGAAATCGTACAGATCTGTGTGGGAGTAACGTTCTTCCTCACCTGTTACTTTAGAAGAAGAAACCTCATTAAGCAGTTCTACAGCACCAGTAACGAGCAGATTGGCATCGATCTCTACGGTCTCTACTTTCGCACGTAGAAGCTGGGCATCTTTCAATAATTGGTCAGCAACTTCGGTCATATCTTTGGTAGTGTTATCCTGCCAAAGTGCCTTTTCAAGCTTATGGAAGCCGCGCCATTCAGCAGCATCTACGTCATTCTCACGGGCATCAATATTCGGATCCAAATCACCAAGCGCTTCTGCAATCGGCTCAATTCGCTCGTAATACATGCGGGCTGGTGCATAAAGTGCCTTTGCATCCTCAATCTTTGCTTCTTTAACTGCATTCGTGAAATTTTCCGTTTGCTTTACAAATTCATCACATTGCTCGATGACATATGTACGATATTGTTCAACCGCTGATGTAAAGTCGGCAGTAGTTGCTGTAGTAGTATCAGATGTATTTGTTGCCTTGGTACTGTTAGCAGCATTTGCAGAGTTATTATTGCTAGTATTGCTATTACTGTTATTGTTATTGTTGTTACTGGCACACCCGGTAAATAGTATGGAGGCTGCAAGTAGACCTGCAGGCACGGCATATGTGAATTTCATTGAATGAAGCACCCCTTTTTTTATATGTGAATGATAATCGTTATCATTTATGCTGGACTTATCATAAGTCCGTATACATTTACTGTCAATATAAAATTGTGATGTATTTCATAGTTATATTTTGCAAGATAAAAAAACTCCCGGGACTGGGAGTTGAGTTTGTAGAAATATATCTAATTTTGGGGTCCGAAACTCTACTTAAAATGCGAAAAATTTACTGATAACGTCATCTGGGACCGTAACCCTCTTAAGGAGATGATGAATACACTGTTGAAGCGGGCAGTCAACGACCAACAACACAAAACAGCGATTCTCCAATAATGGATGAATCGCTGCTATGTGCTGCATACAGTTTTTATAATTAACCGAGCTGTCTCATTTATAGGAAAAAGCTACTTATTCGACAGCCTCATTCTGTGTCGTCTTTATTTTATTGTTCATTATGGGATTCATGTTCCGTAGTGGGATGATTTTTGAATACTTCTGCGGCTTCCTCAGCAGAAAATTCCGGTTCGAATTTACCAACTAGTGGCAATTTGTTTAATTTCGTAGTTTGTACCTCTGCCTTAGTAGGTTGATTATTTTTCGAGTTGCTCATACTTACACCTCCTTTTAATAAGAAACAACAAGTTGTAGTTTGCCCTGTAAGGAGATGATTCTATCCAAGAGATTTCAAGTTTTGCGGGTGAATGTCCTCACTAAAGCGGTGTAATAAGCTTCGGATGGTTAAGCCCATTTTGTAGTTATGACAGCACCATTAACTTCATCAATACATAATATGTTTTGACTGTATCCCTTTACCTTGTTATACCAAACAAACCCAGGGCAAGGAGGGGTGACACCATTGAAGGGGAACGAACACCACAGCAAATTTCTGTTGACTCATCGTGAGCGCGAAGTTTTCGAGCTTCTCGTGCAGGACAAAACGACTCGTGATATCGCTGGTTTATTATTTATCAGCGAAAAAACAGTTCGGAACCACATCTCCAATGTAATGCAAAAACTAAACGTTAAAGGCCGTTCACAAGCGGTTGTCGAGCTGATCAAGCTTGGGGAGCTGAAAATATAGCTGGCCATGTCTTCGGAAGTGACGCGTTTAAGCCTTCTCCACCTCTAGGGGTGAGGGAAGGTTTTTTGTAGTGTCCGGAATATTAGATTTGACTACATTTTATGGATTGACGGATATTGGGAATGGTTGTAAAATCATCTTAAAGTTAAAACCTTTAAACTTTTGAAATCATTTTGATACTTTCGATAAAGGTGAAACTGACATTCAATGTTCGATTCTCAGTCAGGACGTAGTTGTGGTGAGAAGAGTTAGTCCTTTTTTATTTCCCTAAAAGTTATAACGTTTAAACTATTGAACTTGGAGGCATAGAAGCTTAGATGAACATTCATGATGTAGCCAAAAAGTCGGGGCTCTCTGTAGTGACCGTATCCAGAGTTATTAACAATTCACCTTCTGTACGTGAAGGCAATAGGCGGAAAGTGCTGAGTGCTATGGAGGAATTAAATTATCAGCCCAATTCAGCGGCGCGGAGTCTCGTGCGTGGCAAGACGGGAGTCATCGGTATGTCGATTACCAACTTTAACGACTCTTTCTATGACCGCGTGATTCGCGTGGTGAACCGGAAGCTGGCAGAACAAGGTTACTTCTTGGCCCTGTCGATAGCCGAGAATGAGGATGAAGGCGTTAACTTCCTGTTTCAGAAGGACCGCGTTGACGGGATTATCCTGTTATCTCCGCTTGAGGAAAAAGAATATGTGGAGGAGCTGAAAAGAAAAAATATTCCGTTTGTCTTGCTGGATAACCAGCTCCAGCATGAGGATGTTCCCAGTGTCGTCGTCGATAACTATCAAGGGGGGTATGAAGCTACCAAGCACTTGATTGGTCTTGGACACACCCAGATCGCCTATATCGGTGGCCCTTCGGTGTTCCTGAGTGTAGCAGAGCGCAAGCGGGGTTATGTACAGGCGCTGGATGAAGCGGGACTATCGCCTTTCGGCACGGAATATTGCGGATTTACGGTAAGTAGCGGTTATGAGGTGGCCAAGAGATGGATCCGTGAAGATAAGCTGCCGACAGCCATTTTTTCAGGAGACGATTTTATTGCTTTAGGTGTTGTTCAAGCCCTGCGTGAGGAGGGGATTCTGGTACCTCAGGATATCTCAGTGGTTGGCTTTGATGATCAGCAGTTCGTAGGTGAATTTTATCCCCGATTGACGACAGTCAGACAGCCTGAGGCGCAAATGGGCAGCATTGGTGTTGATTTGCTGATGAAATTAATCAATGGGGAGGTGATGCCAGCTGTTGTAACGAAGCTCGCTCCTCAGCTTCTCGTGCGTGAATCCACCGCATCTGTAAGGTTAACCTAAATATTAGGAGTGAAACGAACTGTGAAGTACTTTTTGGGAGTCGATGCAGGGGGCAGCAAAACTTATGCAATGATTGCAAATGAACAGGGAACGGTCATTGGTGTAGGCAAGGGAGGGAACGGGAATCATCAAAACAATCGTGAACAGGCAGAGAACAGTTTGCACCAGGCTGTATCGGGAGCGATTATAGCGTCGGGGCTGACAAAGGATCAGATGGAGTATTCCTGGTTCGGTCTGGCTGGAGCGGACAGAGAATCCGATTTTCGAATTTTACGACCAATCATCAGCAGACTTGGCCTTCCCCGAACTGAGATTTCCTGCGATACCTGGATTGCCTTGCGATCAGGTACAGAGAGTAATTATGGGATCGTGCTGATCTGCGGCTCGGGAGTGAACTGCGCCGGTAAAAATCCGCGAGGCGTTACATACCAATGTGGTGGATTTGGCTATCGGTTCGGTGATTACGGCGGCGGCTATGATCTAAGTATTGAGGTATTCCGTAGCGTTCTTCGGGCGGATGATGGAAGAGAGAAAGAGACTGTCTTAAGCGAACGCTTAATTCATTTGCTGGGCTATTCCAGTGTTTCGGAGTTAAGGGAGGATTACCTGGATCATTCCAGAGACTTGCCTCCTCAGATTGCTGAGCTGCTGTTTCAAGCGGCAGATGAAGGAGACCAGGTTGCCACCCTACTGCTAACCAAGCAAGGGGATGAGCTGGGTTTGGCAGCGGTATCGACAATCCGCCATTTGGCTATGGAGGAGGATTCCTTTGACATCGTACTTGCAGGCAGCCTATTGACCAAGGGGGATCGCTCAGGCATCATCCGGCGGGCCATTGAACAGAGAGTGAAGCATTCAGCTCCAAATGGCACTTTAAGGATTCTAACCCGGGAACCGGTTGTAGGCGCGGTCGTTTTGGCAATGGAAAGCAGCGGTGTGTGTGTGAATCAGGAGGTTCTTGATCGTCTATCACTGGGTAAGGAGGGGCTATTATTATGAAGGAGACTCTGAAGCTCGTTGTCATCGGAGCGGGTTCATCGTATACGCCTGAGCTTATTGAAGGCATCATCATGCACCATAAAAAGCTTCCCGTCCGCGAAGTATGGCTGGTGGATATTGAGGCGGGAAAGGAGAAGCTGCATACGATTGCGGAATTAAGCAAGCGTATGATTGCTGAGTCCGGACTACCGATTACCGTGACCCAGACGCTTGAGCGCAGGGAGGCCATCGCCGGAGCAGACTTTATCTGCACTCAAATCCGGGTAGGTATGCTGGAAGCGCGGAAATGGGACGAATTAATTCCGCTTCAATACGATGTCATCGGTCAGGAGACGACGGGTCCCGGAGGGATGATGAAAGGCCTGCGGACCATTCCGGTTATTCTGGATATTTGCAAGGACATCGAGGAGCTAGCTCCGGATGCCTGGTTGCTGAATTTTACGAATCCGGCCGGTATGGTAACTGAAGCTGTTCACAAATATTCATCGGTAAAAAGCGTAGGCCTGTGCAACTCGCCGATCGGTTTTCAAAAGTGGCTCTCTGAGTTCTTCGGACTTCCTATGGAGAAGATCTACGCGGAGTTTGTCGGCATCAACCATCTGCACTGGGTATCCGATATCGTAATTGACGGTAAAAGCAAGCTACAGGAGCTCATTGATTACCCCCAGAACTACAAGGCGAGTAATGTGCCGTTTGATTCCTGGGACCACCGGTTTCTGAATGCTTTGAAAGCCATCCCTTCTTATTACCTGAGCTATTACTACATGACGGACGCGATGCTTGCGGAACAGAAGGAAGCAGCAGCAACGACCGGATCGCGCGCTGAGGTAGTGAAGAAGGTGGAGGAAGAGCTGTTTGAGCTGTACCGGAACGTAGAGCTAAATGAGAAGCCAAAGCAGCTGGAGCAGCGTGGTGGAGCCTATTACTCGGAGGCGGCAGTGCTGCTGATGCGCTCCATTTATAATGATTCCCGCGATATCCAGACGTTGAATGTAAGGAATAACGGAATGATTGACTTCTTGCCGGACGATGCCTCCATTGAGGTGAACTGTTTGGTAACCAAACAAGGTCCGCTGCCGATTCCGCTGCGCAAAATTCCGCAGCCCGTCAAAGGCCTGCTGGCCGCGGTCAAGCAATACGAGAGCCTCACCATCGAGGCAGCTGTGCACGGAGACCGGGATATGGCCCTGCAGGCTATGGTTCATCATCCGCTCGTGCCTTCGGTCACCGTAGCTGAACAGCTGCTGGATGAAATGCTGGAGAAGAACAAAGCGTTTTTGCCGTTGTTTCACTAGAATCGTCCAGAGGAGGAAAAACGGATGAACACGGCCGAGAAACCAAGTAGATGGAAGAAATTCACCAGTCAATTGGATTTACAGTCCATGGTTTGGCCGGGAATTATCTTTGTATTCATTTTTAGCTACATTCCGATGTATGGCGTGGTTATGGCGTTCCAGCAATACGATATTTTTGGCGGCATTATGAAGAGCCCCTGGGTTGGATTTATGCATTTCAGAATGTTCTTCGAGGCACCGGAGTTCTGGAATGTGATGCGAAATACCATTGTGATTAGTTTGCTTAAATTGATTATCTCTTTTCCAGCACCGATTCTTCTTGCACTAATGCTGAATGAGATCGGTAATATGGGCTTTAAACGCGTTATCCAGACCGTCAGCTATTTACCGTATTTCCTGTCCTGGGTTATTGTATCCGGTTTTGTATTTTCGCTGTTATCTGTTGACAACGGAACGGTAAACTATGTGCTGGAGCGATTCAATCTGGTAGGAGAGCCAGTTAACTTCCTGGCATTACCCAAATACTTCTGGTCTATTCTAGTAAGTGTAAATGTGTGGAAGGAGGTCGGATTTGGGAGCATTGTCTATCTGGCCGCGATTGCAGGCATTGATCCGACTTTATATGAAGCCGCTTCCATAGACGGAGCAAGCCGATTTAAGCAAATTCACTTGATTACACTCCCCAGCATTACCCCCATTATCATCATCTTTATGATTCTTGCCATCGGCAGTCTGCTTAGTGCGGGCTTCGAGGACATTTTGCTGCTGGCAACCAATCCAATCCTGCGACCCTACTCCGATGTTATCGACACCTATGTGTACCGTGTGGGGATATTAAATGCCAGATTCTCTTATGCGACAGCGGTAGGGCTTTTCAAAGCGGTAATCAGTGTCATTCTGCTGGTAATGGCCAACAAAATCGCGCGCCGGGCAGATGTTAGTCTCTGGTAGGTACTACTACTCATAGCGAATGCTTCCGATGTAAGTTTTATTGGGATGTATCGATTGTAAGTAATGCTCCATAAACCTTTTAGGAGAGGTGAACAATGAGACTAAGCCTAGGCGACAAAATCATGCAGCGGACTATTTATATCCTTTTGACGCTGCTGGCGCTACTTATGCTGTACCCATTTTGGAACGCGCTGGTCATTTCCTTTAATCTAGGGAGCGATACGGCGCTCGGCGGTGTAACCTTGTTGCCGAGAGCATTTACCCTGGAAAATTATTATATTGTGTTTCAGGATCATCGCCTGCTGAATTCTTTTCTGATCACCATTCTTAGAACGCTCGGCGGCACGGCATTGTCCGTCTTCTTCACGGCCCTGTTAGCTTACGGAATGTCCAAGAAAACATTGCTTTTTCGAAAACAATATATGGTGTTCTTCATGATTACGATGTTCTTCAGTGGAGGGCTCATCCCTAGTTATTTACTAGTTCGCTCTTTGGGTATGCTGGACACCTTTTGGGTTCTGATTATCCCCGGCATCATCAGCGTCTGGAACATGATTGTCATCCGCACCTTCTTCAACGCTTTGCCGGAGGGGTTGGAGGAATCAGCCAAAATCGACGGTTGCAGTAACTACGGCATTTTCTTCCGGATCGTTATTCCCGTCTCCGGCCCTGTGCTGGCCACGATTGCTTTATTTACTGCGGTCGGTTACTGGAACGACTGGTTTACGGGAGCGATCTATATTACGAAAGACGAACTGCTTCCTATACAGACCCTGCTGCGGCAGGTTATGAACTCCAACATTATGACCCAAATTGGTTCATCGAATGCCATCGCGCTGGATCATATGAACCGAAATCGGACGATTACTACGAAGTCACTGACCATGGCTACGATGATGATCGCTACTATTCCGATTATCCTGACGTACCCTTTTCTCCAAAAGTACTTTGTTAAGGGCGTAATGATCGGTTCATTGAAAGAATAGCAGTCTCCATATTATGTAGAAAGAAGGGAAAAGAATGGGCAATCGTATGAAATGGGTATCGCTTCTGCTGACTTCGCTGGTGCTTCTTCTCGCTGCCTGTAGCGGAGGGGGGAATTCTAACACTTCACCAAACACAAGTGAGAAAAATCTGAATACCGAGGTCGCCACTGATGACGGCAGCGGGATTAAGCCCGTCACCTTCAGCTTTTATGGAAATTACGACTGGCTTACGACATCACCATGGGGGGATAATGAGGCGACAAAATGGATTCAGGAGAACCGTAAGGTTAATGTTGAACCGATTCAATCGGGAGGTGCGGCCGGAGAAAAACTCAACACGATGATCGTCGGTGGTGATTTACCGGATGTCATTTTTACTGACCGGGGATCCTCAGTGGAACGGCTGGTGCAGGCAGGGCAACTTGTTGCGCTGGATGATTACTATGACAAGTATCCGAACTTCAAGAAATATGTGAAGGAATCCACCCTGAATTTGCTCCGTTCAGATGACGGAAAAATCTATCAAATTCCCAACTGGTATACATCCGGGCAATTCGGCAACGGCGGATGGATGGTGAATAAAGATATTTATAATGAGCTCGGCAGACCGGCGCTGGAGACCTTTGATGATTTGTATCAATATTTACGCTTGGTGCAAGAGAAGTATCCGGATGTTGTACCTCTGGAGGTTGGCGAGAAGGGGGCAGGTCTGGAAATTATGTATGGCGGTTTTAAGGAGAACTCCACCAGTAAGTTCATTTCACTCATGGGACATCCGGAAGGCGACAAGCTGTCATCTATCTTGGACGATCCCGCTTACGAGGAGATGGTGCTGTATATCAATAAGCTCTATCGTGAACGGCTGATTACGCAGGATGCACTGCAGCAAACCCAGGATGCGGTCAAAGAAAAGGTCAATACCAGCCGGGTAGCGGTCATGGTCGAATCCAATATCACTACGTATGGAGCCGAGGGACACCGTGCACTGACTGCGAACAATCCGGACAGCGGTTATGAAATTATATGGCCGATTCATAAAGCCGGACTAGACAAAACGCAAGTGTTTGTAAGCGGTTTCGAGACGCTGGGTTGGAACGTCAGTGTCATTACGAAAAAGGCCAAGGATCCGGAGGCCATCTTCGCTTACTTTGACTGGATTACGGGTCCGGAGGGACAGAGGGTGCTTTTCTTCGGTCCTAAAGGCTTGTACTGGGATGAGGAGGACGCAGACGGAGCACCAATTCCGAATGAGAAATACAAGACGACTCCTGCTAACGAGCGTACCGAAACGATGAGAAAATTCGAGGACTTTAACTGGGCGGGAAATACGACCTTTATTGATACGGCGAAAATGAGCTTAGAGGCGTTGCTTTCCGCGAACCAGAAATCATGGGAGACAGTGGCGCAGTCCACGGTGACCTGGAAAACCGCGCTGGACATTACGGAATTTGTGAATACCGATCCGCTTCCGGATACGGAGATTGGCATCATCGCACAGAATGTCGGGGATATTTATACCCTTGCTTACGCACAAATGGTTCAGGCGAAGTCGGATGAAGAGGTATTGTCGGCACTGGAGACAGCCAAAAAGAACACCCAAAAAGCGGGGCTGGATAAGCTGCTTGAGTTCAGAACCGAAAAATGGCAGGAGAATGTCAAGAAAATCAACGCGACGAAATAAGACTTTTATAAAATCTTATACTTGTGGAGGCGATATTATGGCATTTGCTCTGAGATCGAGATGCATAGCAATGTTAAGCTTCGTATTGGTTTCTTCAATAGTAGGTGGTTCCGTGCCGGCTAAGGCCGATGAGGAGAGTAATCCCCCTTTTGAAACGGAAGTTATTGTACGGACCGTAAACCAGTTTAAGAACACGGCGGATGTCCATAATTTCATCCAGCTGTCCACAAGCTACGGTGTCGATGTCATCAGCATGAACGTGAAGCAGGATGAAGATGATGAGGTTCCGTCCGGAAGTGTATTTTATCAGAGTGATATCGCTCCAATTGCCCAAGGCTATCAAAATTTTGATGCCCTGCAGGCTGTCATTACAGCAGCCCATGCAGCAGGAATTAAGGTTCATGCCTGGATTCCCCAGTTCCATGATCAGCAGGCCTTTTTGGAGCACGATGAATGGCAGATGCAGGCACTGGTTGATGGGGTTCAGACTCCGTTTACAGGTTCTAACGGCAACGAATACTTCGTCAATCCGATTCACCATGAAGTGCAGCAGTATGAGCGTTCCATCATTCAGGAAGTGATCGAGAATTATGCTGTTGACGGTGTTGTGCTTGACTGGATTCGCTTCGATAATTACAACATGGACGTCAGTGATTACACGGCCCTGAAGTATCAGGCTCAGTTCGGGTATTCACCGCTCAGCATTGACTTCGAGACGGATTCACCTCAGCGTGAGCAGTGGAATGAATGGAGAACCGATCAAATTGGACAGTATGTGGGCGATATTCGTCAGGATATCACCCAGTCCTCGAAGCCGGATGTGAAGCTCGGCGTGTATATTTTGCCGCCGGAATTTACAGAGGTTGGACAGAATGTAGCCAAATTCAAGGATGATATCGACTTTGTTGCACCAATGGCGTACTTTGATGACTGGGAGTTCAATAGTGATTGGGTATACAGCACTTCCTACGGAATCCTGAAGGATACGAGCGACCGGATTAGCGGCAGTGACGTGGAAATTGTTGCGACGCTGGATAATGACTGGACAGATGATCAATATCAGGAGATTTACAAGGGAATCCGCGAGAATTATCCAGGTGTGAAGCGTCTGTCGTTCTTTGCCTACGGGGCCTGGCCAGAAGATGAATTGGCCAATATCAAGGAACGTGAAACCTGGCCGACGCCAGGCTGGACGCCTCCGGTAGAACAAGACTATCCGGCTCAATTACCAGCAGGATGGAAGGCTCGAAATATCGGTTCCATGCCGGGGAACGTTACCTACAATTCATCCAATAAGCAATATACACTCAGCAGCAGCTCTACGGATATTTGGGGAAATGGAGATCAACTGAATTATATATACCAATCCGTGAGCGGCAATGCGGAGATTATTGTTAAAGTGCAGTCCACTAGCCGATTGGACGGCTGGGCCAAGGCCGGCATTATGATTCGGGAGTCGCTGGGTCATAATTCGAAGCACGCGGATATGATGCTTACCCCCGAGAATGGGGCAACCTTCCAGTATCGTGCAGAGACAGCGGGTAATATGGTCGACCATACTGCGGCTGCCTCGGCTCCAAGATGGCTAAAGCTGACCAGAAGTGGAAATACCTTCAAAGGCGCTATTTCGACGAACGGGAATAACTGGCAAACGGTCGGAACTGTTCAGATCCCGATGAATCGCAAGGTGTATATTGGCATAGCGCTCAGCAATCCGGGGGATGATTCGAGGAATAAGGCCGTGTTTGGAAATGTGAAGGTTACGGATTAAGCCTAATACAATAGCTTGGGGAGCTGAAAATATAGCTGGCCATGTCTTCAGAAGTGACGCGTTTAAGCCTTCTTCACCTTTAGGGGGGGGAAGGTTTTTTGTTGTTTATGCATATTTGCTAAAAGAACATTCAATTGATAATCATTCTCAATAAATATATAATGAATCCAAAGTAAGGGGAAGTAGGGATGAGCATGAAGCGTAGCGATGGTCTGAATGAAGCGGAAACGATTGATGCCCATAAGACGCTTAGATGCGAAGGGTTTAATATTACTTACCAGTTGGACGGAAGCCACTTTGAGATAAAACCACCGGTCGAGCTAGGGAAGGGCAGCTGCCGGAGCCTGCTTACTCAGCGTTATCTTCAGATGACGGATTTTGATCTCCAATTTAATCGGGATATCGAAGCGAAGGGCGAGTTTAGAACACCTCGTACGGAGCTGATATTCTGCATAGGAAATGGAATTGAATGGGGGACCTCGCTGAAGCAGGACTATTTTGCCATAGATACAGGAGAAAGTGTGCTGCTTCACGGCGGAGTAAGAAGTGAAAATTGTATATACCTTAGCGGAGCGGGCTACAGATTCCTCAGCATAGATATGAGTCCGGCACAATTTGAGCGGATGACCAGCGGACTGACCGAGGATACACGTCTCCGAGCCGGAGGGGGAGTAGCTTTGTTTTTTGGCAAAAATGGTATTACACCATCTATCCGGCTCATTCTGTCACAAATTGCGGACTGTTCCTATAGTCAGGGTATGCGGGAACTCTATCTAGAGGGAAAAATGCTGGAGCTAATGGCTGTTTATCTCAATGAATCTTTATATGAAGCTGATCGGATTTCCCACTCAGTCAAGCTATCTAGAGATGATATGGAGAGCCTGCGACTAGCCAAGGAAATTCTGCAACGTGATTATTTACATCCACCGACGCTAGCAGGGCTCTCTCGCATTATTTGCCTCAATGAGTTCAAATTGAAGAAGGGCTTTAAGGAAATGTTCGGTTATACTGTCCATGCCTATGTGATTGAACAACGGATGCAAAGGGCACAGCAGCTGCTAGAACATGGGAATATGACGGTAAGTGAAGCAGCATCCAGAGTCGGATACGTGAATGTCAGCCATTTCTCAGCAGCCTTTCGTAAAAAATTCGGTGTGCGTCCTGGAGAGTATCTGATCAGTGGTAGACAGCGTTCTTTAGGAACAAGGATGTAAGCTCGCATCGAAAACAGATGCTCCTGATTTGGTTGATTATAATCCCGGAAACGGTAGCAACCATGAAGAGCGTTCCTATACACTAGTGCAAAGAGAATCATTCTCAGTGCACTTTTTTTGTGCGTAATTATAAAGAGTGGGGGAACAGCTGTGAGTAAAACCAAAACTGGCATGTCGAGACTGCTGGAGATTGCCGGAGAGAAGCGGGGCCTGCTGATCCTGTCTGGCGTATTGTCATCTGTCAGCGCCGTGCTAATGCTGGTACCATTTTTGTCTGTTTATTTCATATTGGCCGAGCTACTGCGGCATGCCGCATCTCCTGGACAGGTTGATGGTGATGCTATGATTCGCTGGGGATGGATTGCACTCGGCGGATTGATCGGAGGTCTGGTGACCTCATATTGCGGTATTATGTGTTCGCATATTGCGGCTTTTCGTATTCAGTATAATCTGCGTGTGCGAATGACCGAGCATCTGGGCAGACTGCCGCTCGGCTTCCTGAATGGAACTTCGACCGGCGCAGTGAAGAAGACGCTGGAACAGAATGTCGACAAGGTGGAAAATTTCGTAGCGCATCAGCTCCCAGATTTGGTCAGCGCGCTGGCGTCTACGGTGCTGATGATTGTGGCGATGTTCTGGCTGAGTCCGCCGTTAGCTGTTGCCTGTCTTCTACCGATCCTCATAGGAATGGTTGTGCAGTCAGCACTTATGATGAGCAGTAAGGGAAAAACCAGTGTGAAGCAGTATCATGATTCTTTGGAGCAGATCAATGCTTCGGCGGTGCAGTATGTGCGGGGGATGCCAGCGGTGAAGGTGTTCGGGCAGACGGTGCATTCCTTCCGAAAGTTCTACAGTGATATGACCAGATACCGTGATTATTGTCTGGAATTTACGGACCGTTATCAGTCAGGCTATGTTCTGTTCAAAACATTACTGGCCTCCTCGTTTACCTTTATTTTACCGGTGGGTGTCTTTATGCTAAGCGGTCGGCCGGCCTCCATGTCCTTTGCACTTGTGCTGCTGTTCTTTCTAATTATGGCGCCAGGCGTATCATCTCCGCTTTATAAACTGCTTATGCTGGCTTCGAGCACTCGGGATATCGGCGAAGGTGTAGAGCGGATGGATCGTCTTTTGGCACAGCAGCCTGTACCAGAAATAGCAAAGCCGCTATCACCGCAAGCTTTCGACGTTGAATTTATGGACGTAACCTTCTCCTACAATGAAGAAGAGGGGGCTGCGGCTGCGCTCAGCGAGGTCTCTTTCCGGGCAGAACAAGGGAAGGTTACAGCGCTGGTTGGACCGTCAGGTTCAGGTAAATCGACGGTGGCCAGCTTGGTGCCGCGGTTCTGGGACCCGCAAGAGGGTGCGATCCGTATCGGTGGAGTGGATATCCGTCATATTGCGATTCATGAACTGATGAATACTGTTGCCTTTGTATTTCAGGAGACCTTCCTGTTCTATGA
>Ga0153923_100200_pt1 | contig 26014 bp, 17 predicted proteins | sample TSNJ007MetaG_FD_104682 | JGI IMG/M metagenome (GOLD analysis project Ga0153923, IMG submission 104682) | Attine ant fungus gardens microbial communities from New Jersey, USA - TSNJ007 MetaG | ecosystem: Host-associated > Fungi > Mycelium > Unclassified | place: USA: New Jersey, Brendon T. Byrne...
ACAGCGCGTTCTCCACGCCGATCGAAATGATGCGTTTCATCCAGCAACGGCGTGAACTGTGCGGCGGCACACCGGTGGGTGTCTAGTTCTGCCTCGGGCATCCGTGAGAGTTCATGGGCATCGCCAAGGCCATGCTGGAAACCGGCACCCTGCCGGCCTTCACCGTGGTCGACGCCAAGGAAGGCGGCACCGGCGCCGCGCCCGTGGAGTTCACCGACCACATCGGCGTGCCGATGCGCGAGGGCCTGCTGTTCGTGCACAACACCCTCGTGGGCCTGAACCTGCGCGACAAGATCAAACTCGGCGCCAGCGGCAAGATCGTCAGCGCCTTCGACATCGCCAGCGTGCTGGCCATTGGCGCCGACTGGGCCAACTCCGCGCGCGGCTTCATGTTCGCCATCGGCTGCATCCAGTCGCAAAGCTGCCACACCAACAAATGCCCGACCGGCGTCGCGACGCAAGACGCCCTGCGCCAGCGCGCCCTCGTCGTCCCGGACAAAGCCCAGCGCGTCTACAACTTCCACCGCAACACGCTCAAGGCACTGGCGGAAATGTTGGCGGCGGCCGGTCTTGAGCATCCGTCGCAACTGTCGGCCAAGCACCTGGTGCGCCGCATGTCGGCGACCGAGATCAAACTGTTCTCGCAGCTGCATGTGTTTCTGAAACCGGGGGAATTGCTCACGGGTGAGGTGAATGGCGAGTTCTATTCGCGGATGTGGCAGATGGCGCGGGCGGACAGTTTTGAGCCGCAGGAGATAGCCGCAGCATGATGATCGATGCGCCAGTCTGATCGGCAGACTGGCGCCTCAGCTCCGTTGCTGGCGAAACAGCACCAAGCGGAAAAAGCCGTAAGCCAACGTCAGGTTCAGCGCGGTAAACACCGTGACCGTCAGCAGATCACTCCAGTCACGCGTATCGGCAACCCTGCCGATACCAAAGCTCGCGCCCCCCATCAGACCAATAAACAGCAAATAGCCGAATACCGGCGTCTTGCTGTCGAAGGTGTAGAGCATATTCACGTAAAACGAGAACGCCGCCGCCACGCAGAACGCGGCGAAGTTACTGGCTGCCTGGGTCAATCCGATGGCGCTGCACAGGACGAAAAAAATCTGCCAGTGGATCAGGGCATCGGCGATTCCAATCACTGTCAGCGCGGGAGATCCTTTCATTACCATTCCTTGCCGTGGCTTCGTCCGGCCGAATTTCGAAGCTAGGGCATGGCGCTTGAATGGTCTACTGTCAGAAATTACAGGTACAGGGTGGATTGCGACGGACGGTCGGCCTTACCACTGCAGCTTTCTGCCGTGAGGCGGCTCTTTCATGACGATGAAACCGTAATCGCCAATCAGGTAAATCCGGTAATACAGGCTGTCCACCAGCGCTGGAAAACCCTGATAGCCAACGCGGGTGGCATTGCGCCGTTCGCGTTCGGCGACCACGTTGGTGATGCCCGCTGACGGCAGGCTTTCCGCGAGGATGAAGTAGTCGACGTTGAGCAAATAGTGCAGCACCGGCAGCCGTTTGAATGAACCGGTCGCACTGGCCAGCCATCGATCGGAGTAGCTCACCGAGAGGTAAATCCGCTTGGCTTCACGCAGCTCGCGATGGGCGGCGATGTCGTGGCTCAGGCTGTACAGCGCGCTGCTGGCAAAGGTTTTCTGCAGGCTCAGTACCCGGCCATAAGCGAAAGACAGCGAGAGTGTTGCCAGCAGTGGAATGATCAGCAGCAAGGGCAAGCGGCGGTGCCCGGATGCCAACGCAATATGCGCCAGATAGAACAGTCCCAGCAGCAACACGCCGAACCCCATCAGGGTCCGCGCGCCTTCATTGAAGTCACGGAACAGCAACGTGATCCCCGGCACCAGCAATGCCAGGACAGGCAGCGTAAGCAAGCACAGCAGCAGGGTTGGCCACCGGTGCTGTCGGTACTGAACCAGTCGCACAATGCCGGCGATCGCACCCAACACCAGTGCCGCGAAAACCCACGAGTAGCCGCCGTGAAACAGCAGTGCGACGTTTTGCAGAACCCGCGTGAAATTGATGCCAATCTGCAACAGCGGGTTGGTGTCCAGGTTCAACAGATCCGTTTTTCGCAACGTCTCCATGAACGGGTAAGCCGTGACGCTGTAGATCAGGATCCCCAGGCCTGCTTGTGCGAGCTTCCAGCCCACCATCCGCAGGATCTCCGGCCACGGCGTTTGCCGCTGAACAGCCCTGATCAACTCGACACAACACAGACCGAGAAACACATTGAAGCTGATCTGATACAACCCGATCGCCAATCCCAGCAACGCCGCCGGCACCAGCCAGCGCTGCACCCGCGATGCACCTTCGAACGTGATGGCGCAGATCACCGCGACCATGCTCAGGGCCATGATCGGGCCGTCGTATTGGTAGGACAGGTTCTGCAACAGGAACGGGTTATACCAGAGCGGCAACGCAACGAGACAAGAGGCCAGCGTCGGTTCAGTGAAGCAGTGAAACGTCAGGCGGGTCAGCGCCAGGCTCATCGCAACCGAGGCGAGCAACAGTGGCAAGGGGAAGATGTTCGGTGCAGCATCGGTAAAGGTCAGCGCCTGAAAAAACCAGTCGGCAAACAACCGCCCCTGCCCGGCCCAGGCATTGCCGGCGGCCAGTGAGCGCCAGTTGTCATCGATGTAGGGGAAGTCGGCGAGGATCAGGGGCAGGACGTACAACGAGGTGGCAAGCAGGAAGAACAGCGCGACCTGACGCTGACTGAGTTCTCGTTCGAGAAAAGCGCTCGTCCTCATGTTCGCGCCTCGGTTCAATGCTGCGCGGAATGTGAATCTGATAGAAATGTGAGCGTTTTCAGGTGAGTTGGATCGTTCTTTCAGACCAGCGGTAAAACGTCAAAAGATCGCAGCCTGCGGCAGCTCCTGCAGGGTGAATAAATATCCCGTGTAGGAGCTGCCGCAGGCTGCGATCTTTTGCTTTTACAATCGAGCGTTACCGCTTACGAAACCGAACGCACCGCGCCCTGCGTTTCACCGGTCGGCTGCAACTTGAACACGTAGAACAACACCGTCAGCAGCACCAGGAACACCGGCCCCACATACAGTGCCACGCGAGTATCCGGGAAGTACGCCATCAGGCCGACCACCAGCACCAGGAACGCCAGCGCGCAGTACGAACTGACCGGGTACAGCCACATCTTGTATTTCAGCCCGGCACGTTCGCTGGCGCTCAGGCCTTTGCGGAATTTCAGTTGCGCCAGCAGGATCATCACCCAGGTCCAGATCGCGCCGAAGGTGGCGATCGACGTCACCCAGACGAAGACCTTCTCCGGCACCAGGTAGTTGAGCAGCACGCCGATCAGCAGCGCGAAAATCGACAGCAGCAACGCGCGGCGTGGCACGCCATTGGAGGTCTTGGCGAAACCGGCCGGGGCCTGGCCGTTCTGCGCCAGGCTGTAGAGCATGCGCCCGGTGCTGAAAATGCCGCCATTGCACGACGACAGCGCCGCAGTGATCACCACGAAGTTGATGATGCCGGCGGCGGTCTTGATGCCCAGACGCTCGAACGTCATCACGAACGGGCTGCCCTGGGTGCCGATTTCGTTCCACGGATAGATCGACAGAATCACGAACAGCGCGCCGACGTAGAACAGCAGAATGCGCCAGAACACCGAGCCAATCGCATTCGGGATGGTTTTCTGCGGGTTGCGCGCTTCACCGGCGGTCAGGCCGATCATCTCGACACCGAGGTAGGCGAACATCACCATCTGCAGGGACATCAGCACGCCGGTCACGCCGTTGGGCATGAAACCGCCGTGGGCCCACAGGTTGGAAATCCCCAGCGCCACGCCGTCGTTGCCGAAACCGAAGGCAATGATGCCGACGCCGCCGATGACCATGGCGATGATGGTGACGATCTTGATCAGGGCGAACCAGAACTCGAATTCACCGAAGGCTTTTACCGCGATGAGGTTGATCGAGCCCATGCTGATCAGCGCCGCGAGGGCCCAGATCCAGCGCGGTACATCGGGGAACCAGATGCCCATGTACACGGCGACGGCGGTGATTTCCGCGACGCAGGTCACCAGCCACAAGAACCAGTAGTTCCAGCCGGTGAGAAAGCCCGCCAGCGGGCCGAGGTAGTCCTGGGCGTAGCGGCTGAACGAACCGGCCACCGGGTTGTGCACAGCCATTTCGCCGAGGGCGCGCATGATCACCAGGATCGCCAGACCGCCAAGAATGTAGGAAAGCATGATCGCCGGGCCGGCCATTTCGATGGCCTTGGCCGAACCCAGGAACAGGCCGACGCCAATACAGGCGCCGAGCGCCATCAGGCGGATATGCCGTTCACCGAGTTCGCGTTTGAGCGGGCCGCCGTGAGCGGTCTCGCCATGGGGCAGGTGATTGCCGACTGGCATAGGGATACAACCTCGTCTTGTTATTGGATATGACCACCGAGTGGCGAAGCGTCGACCGATAGGCCTGGCTTGCCGAAACCGCGCCGGCCTCGTGGGCAAACGCGCCTTGCAGGTCCCGACCTGCAAGATCAGCGGGGCGTGCAGTATAAAAAGCTTGTGACAGGGCTTTTCACTCTATAAACCACAACATTCAGCGGGAACTCTCGGCAGAAAGCCGGTTTACGGAGAGGCATTAACTGCTTTACGTGGGAATAGTCGCCACCAAAAAGGCCGCCGAGTATTGCACAGCATGGGTGTACCGTCATGTACCTGCGTTGGTGGTATTGCGTGGGTGATGGCTCTATCACAGCGGTTTCGATCAATTTGACTGTCAAATTCCCTGTGGCGAGGGAGCTTGCTCCCGCTGGGTTGCGCAGCAGCCCTGATCCCTGCAATCGCGATCTGCCTGAAACACCGCGTGCACAGGTTTTACGGCTGCTTCGCAGCCGAGCGGGAGCAAGCTCCCTCGCCACAGAGGAGGCGACACCTGGAAATTTTCGGAAATTTCGTACAGTCATCGCAGACCCAATTCTTGAATGCTGCGACTAGCGTGAATAAGGATTGAACTCGCGAAGGACGCAACGGAATGCGTAAACCCCTACATTCACACAGGCTACGCCGAGGGCGCTATTCGGAATCGGGACGTGCCTATCTGATAACTGCAGTGGTGTATCAGCGCCGCAGGATATTCAGCGATTGGCAGGTGGGTCGTTTGTTGGTAGCGGAACTCCGGCGAGCTCATGACCAGCGATGGGTCGATTCGATTGCCTGGGTGGTGATGCCTGACCACTTCCATTGGTTGGTCCAGCTGGAAGAAATGCATATTGAACGTCTGATGCAAGCGGTGAAATCCCGCAGCACTTTGTCGATTAATCGCGCCCTGAACCGAAAAGGCGCGTTCTTGCAAACCGGCTATCACGACCGCGCCATCCGTGATGGCGAAGACTTGAAACCCTTCGCCCGTTACATCATCGCCAATCCGCTCCGGGCAGGATTGGTGAAGCGGATTGGCGACTACCCGCTTTGGGATGCCTGCTGGCTTTAAAGCACCTACTCCCCCTGTGGCGAGGGAGCTTGCTCCCGCTCGGCGGCGAAGCCGTCGTAATACTCGCGCACGCGGTGTTTCAGAAAGATCGCGATCAGAGGGATTGGGGCTGCTACGCAACCCAGCGGGAGCAAGCTCCCTCGCCACAGGTGCAGTTTTCTTCAGAAACCAACCCACTCAAACCCCGCACTTTTTTTTCCCCATCACCAACCACCGTCTAAGCTTCAGTCAAGTCCGATCAATCTGCGTGAATGGATCAATCGACTATGGGCGCTTTGTGGCAAACCGATTCGAGTAAAGCCGTGGTTCCGACTGAACGTGTGGATGAAGCGCCTGTCCCCCCCAAAAAACGCCGCAACCGGCATGGCTGGAAGGCGTTCTGGTTATTGCTGCTGATTATTGCCATCGTGGTGGGTCTGGCCGCGAGCAAGGAGATGCGCACCTCGCGTTTCCAGTCCCGGGAGCTGAGCCAGTACGCCGCCTCGCTCAAATATCAGCTGGAACCCGGCCCCAGCGAAGCGATCCGCTATCCGGGCAACGGGCCGTTCGATCTGCGTCTGGGCTACAGCTCCCTCGATGAATTCCTGCCGCGCCTGCTCAAGCGCGACTACGTGATCACCGAGCAGACCCGTTTTTCCCCGGCGCTGCTCAGCTACACCGATAAAGGCCTGTTCGTGCCTTATTCGGAAAAGATCCAGGCCGGGTTGTCGATCACCGATTGCCGCGCCGCGCCGCTGTATCAGTACAAGTATCCACAACAGCTGTATTCGAGTTTCGCGGCGATTCCGCCGGTGGTGGTCAGCAGTCTGCTGTTCATCGAAAACCGTTTTCTGCTCGACCCCAAACAACCGCTGGCCAACCCGGCGGTGGACTGGCCGCGCTTCGGTATGGCCGCCTGGTCGCAGGTGGCCAAGTTGCTGCACCTGCCGGGGCAATCGGCCGGCGGCAGTACCCTGGCCACGCAACTGGAAAAATACCGGCATTCGCCTGATGGCCTGACCGTGTCTGGCGCCGAGAAGATCCGCCAGATGCTGTCCGCCAGCGTGCGCGCCTATCAGCCCGGCCCGCAAACCCTCGGCGCGCGGCAGAACATCATCCGCGACTACCTCAACAGCGTGCCGCTTTCCGCTGTGCCGGGGCACGGTGAAGTGCATGGCATGGCCGAAGGTTTGCGGGTCTGGTACGGCAGCGATTTCAACCAGGCCAACGAACAGCTCAACAGCCCGGCCACCGATCCGAAAACCATGGCCGACAAAGGCCTGGCCCTGCGCGAAATGCTCTCGCTGATGATCGCCCAGCGCCGCCCTTCGCATTACCTGACCAAAGGCCGCGAAGAACTCGCCGACCTCACCGACAGCCACTTGCGCCTGCTCAAACAAAACGGCGTGATCGACAGCGCCCTGGCCGATGCCGCGCTGGCGAGCAAGGTCACCTACCGCGACTGGCAAACTCAGCCGACGATTCAGCCGATCGAAACCAACAAGGGCATCAGCGTCGCCCGCAGCCGTCTGGCGAGTATGCTCAACCGTCCGCTGTACGATCTCGATCGCCTCGACCTCTCAGCCACCAGCACCTTGCAGGGCGACCTGCAAACCCAGGCCACCGAGTACCTGAAAAAACTCGCCGATCCCGCGTTTGCCGGGCAGATCGGCCTGATCGGCGAACGCCTGCTCACCCCGACCAGCACCACCCAGGTGCGCTACAGCTTCACCCTGTTCGAACTGACCCCGGACGGCTCGCGGGTGCGCGTGCAGACCGACAGCACCGACCAGCCGTTCGACATCAACGAGGGCAGCAAGCTGGAGCTCGGCTCGACGGCGAAGATGCGCGTGCTCACCACTTACCTGCAGATCATCTCCGAACTGCACGACAAGTACGGCGCCATGAGCGTGCCGGAATTGAAGAAAGTCGAAGTGCCGGATCAGGACCGCCTCAGCCAGTGGGTGATCGACTACCTGATCCAGAACAAAGACCACGATCTGTCGAAAATGCTCGGCGCCGCGCTCGACCGTAAATATTCGGCCAGCCCCGGCGAGGCGTTTTTCACCGGTGGCGGCCTGCACGTGTTCCACAACTTTCGCAAGGAAGACAACGGCCGCATGCCGACCCTGCGCGATGCCCTGCGCGAGTCGATCAACCTGCCGTTCATTCGCCTGATGCGCGATGTGGTGCGCTACGTCACCTACTCCGGCCCCAACAGCAGCGCCGAGTTGCTCAAGGACGACCGCGACCCTCGGCGTCAGGAATACCTGGCCAGTTTTGCTGACCGCGAAGGCACTTCGTTCCTGCTCAAGTTCTGGAAAAAGTACAAGAACAAGGACACCCAGGCGCGCCTCGACACTTTCCTCGACAGCATGCGCCCGACCCCGATCCGCATGGCCGCCGTGCACCGCTACCTGCTGCCCAATGCCAGTCAGGAAGATTTCAACAGCTTCGTGCGTGCCCACCTCAAAGGCGCCAAGCTCACCGAAAAACTCACCGACGATCGCTTGATCCGGTTGTATGACGCCTACGGCCCGGGCACCTACGATCTGCCCGACCAGGGCTTCATTGCCAAGGTCCACCCGCTGGACCTGTGGTTGATGGGCTATCTGCTGCACAACCCGGACGCCACTTTCAGCCAAGTGGTCAAGGCCAGCCAGTTCGAGCGTCAGGAGGTCTATAGCTGGCTGTTCAAGAGCAAGCACAAGGGCGCTCGTGACAGCCGCATCCGCACCATGCTCGAGATCGAAGCGTTCCTGGAAATCCACCAGCGCTGGCAGAAAGTCGGCTATCCGTTCGACCACCTGGTGCCGTCGCTGGCCACTGCCATCGGCAGCTCCGGCGATCGCCCTGCCGCGCTGGCGGAGCTGATCGGCACCATCCTCAACGATGGCGTGCGCATGCCCACGCTGCGCATCGACAGCCTGCACTTTGCCGCGGGTACACCCTATGAAACGCGCCTGACCAACGACCCACATGTGGGCAAACGGGTGATGCCATCGGAGGTCGCCACGGCGATGCGCGAGGCCCTTTCGCAAGTGGTGGACTCGGGTACGGCAAAACGGGTTTCCGGCAGTTTCAAAACCGCCGACGGTACCCCGCTGGTGATGGGCGGCAAGACCGGCACCGGCGACAACCGCATCGAAGCCATCGGTTCTGGCGGGCGGATCCTCAGTTCGAAGTCGATCAACCGTACCGCGACCTTCGTGTTCTACATCGGCAACAACCACTTCGGCACGCTCACCGCGTTCGTCCCCGGGCGCTCGGCGGAGAACTTCAAGTTCACCTCGGCGTTGCCGGTGCAGGTGCTCAAGGGCATGGCACCGATCCTCTCGCCGTACCTGCAACCGGGCACGCATACGATGTGCCAGGCACCGGAGGTCACCGCCGCCCGCTAAGCACGAAAGCCCGGTGACGGGGTGGTAACAGGGTATTTTTCGCTCCGTGTTTTTCGAAGGCTCCGTGCGCAACCCCGTCGTTTTCCACCGGGTATTTGCGCTTTTTTCACCCACGGTCCTTGCCTAGGCTGATCGCTCCATTTTTGATCAAGGACGATCCGCCAATGCCCACCCTTTCCCCGCAGGGGCAACCGCCGCGCACGGCGCACCTCGTCTCACCGGATGTCAGTGTTCATTATCAGACGATCGAAAAAGCCATCCCGGCCTGGCTGCGCGCAAGCTCAGCGACGCGGGTCAATGAATTGCAGCTGCACCGACTGAAGCTGCCGGCCTGGTATCAAGCGGTATCCGACGCCGAACACCTGCGTCTGCAACAGCAGATGCAAAATGCCTGGAAAGCACAAAACGAAGTGGACAAGGCCTTGAGCAGTCTGCAAGACGTCTACGCCTTCGCCAAACCGTTATTACAGCAGGCGCTGCAACAGCGCTTCGGCGTCGAAGACGACGTCGAGAGCACCTGGCTGCGCCTGTACGCACCCGTCAACAGCGCGTGGTGGGCCCATGACTTTGCCGGTGCAACCACCAGCCGGACCGTCTCGCTGCTCGACGCTGCATTGCATAACTTCGCCCGGGACGAGGCCTTCAGCCCGGCCTCGGAGTTCATCACCCGCCCCGATGCCAACGGCCACTTCACAGTCAGGCCGCTCAAGCACCAACTGAGTATCGAGCAGTTCAAGTCACTCTGCCGCGAGCTGAATATCGGCGCCCGCTACGAGCAGCATCTGAACGAATTTCTGCGCTCGGGCAACCGTGTCGCCCGCCAGGTTTTGCAGTACAGGGTCATCTTCAGTCAGAAAAGTACCTTGAGCGTCTGTGCCCAACTGGCCCTGGCGAAAAAGGACATCGACCGCGACGCCTACGAGGTCGTGCAGGGCATGCTCGATGACCGGCGCGACCTGCGCTGGCGCGGGCGTGCCATCAACTATTACAACCTCGCCATGATGGATACGGCGCTGACCGGTATCACCCTCATCGCCCCTGACGTGGACACCGCCAATGCCCCGGTCCCGGTGATTGCCTATGTGCCCCATGACCCGGAGCACCCGCTCAGACAATACCCCTCGGCGCTGGACTTCATGGCGGAACTGACGCGGCAACTGCGCGACCGCGATTCTGCCGGCAGCTATCAGCGGTTTTTCAGCCAGTTCGTCAACCATCAGCAACGCGGGCATTTTTTTGCAGGCCTGAACGCCCGCCTGAGCAGCGTGAAATGGCACGCCGTGCCGCCGGGAACCGACCTGCCCGGTTGGCGCGAAACGCCTGTGGATCACCCCGACCTGCGCTTTCGCCTGACAAAAATCCAGGACGACCGCGACACCCGTTACACCGGCAGTCTCTGGGCTTACTTCTATCAGCAGAAGCTCAACAAGATTTTCAATGACGCCCGGGAGATCGCCATTTCCACCGAGTATGCCGATCGCATGGCCCGCTGGGCCTGGTGGGACAACCTGGGGAAAATCCTCGCGGACATCTTCAACGTGGCGCTGCTGGTGGTGACCCCGCTGGTGCCGGGGCTCGGCGAATTGATGCTGGCCTACACCACGTATCAACTGCTCGACGGGGTCTTTGAAGGCATCGTCGACATGGCCGAAGGGCACTTGGCCGAAGCGGGTGAGCAAGCCCTCGGCGTGCTGCAAAGCATCGTCCAGCTCGGCGCCTTCGCCGCTGGCGCCAGCCTGGGACATGTCGCACGGGTCAAGCTGTCGTCGTTTGTCGAAGGCCTGAAACCGGTGCAGTTGGCCGATGACCAGACCCGTCTGTGGCACCCCGATCTTGCGCCCTATCGCCTGCCGGAACAGACGCTGCCAAGCCCGGCCCGGCCCGATGCGCACGGCGTTCATACGCTGGGGGACAAACAACTGCTGCGCCTGGATCAACACCTGTTCGAGGTGACCAAGGACCCGGTTTCCGGGGAGCACCGTCTGCGCCATCCGCGACGTCCCCGGGCCTACGCGCCGACGCTTGCGCACAACGCCGACGGGGCCTGGGTCTGTGAAACGGAAAACCCGCGTCTGTGGGACGGGCCAACACTGATGCGGCGCATCGGTCACCGCACCGATGGTTTCAGCGACGCGCAACTGGAACACCTGCGCCTGCTGACCGGTACCGACGAGGACGTGCTGCGCCGCATGCATGTGGATAACACTCCGCCACCGCCGTTGCTCAGCGACACGCTGGAGCGTCTCGGTCCGGCGCGCCCGGTGCAGCCCGCCGCGCCTCTCTCGCCGGCGGTCAGCCAGGTGTTGGTGGATTGTCCACAGTTGACACCGGTCCTTGCCGAACGGGTGATCTCCCAGGCCAGACCGATGGAACAGCAGCAAGCCATGACGCAACGCCGTCTGCCCTTGCGTTTGCGCACGACCGCCCGCGAGGTGCAGTTTGAATTGCAGTCCGTGCGCGCCGCCCAGGGTTTGCAGCAGCCAGTCCTGAGCAACATCGACAGCGAACGGCTGATCCTCGGGGCGCTGCGGCACTACAGCGATACCTTCGGGGCGCTGCGGATTGAAATCCGAGAAGGCACGTTCGACGGCGAGTTGCGTTGCGAGGCCGGTGCAGCGGTCGCCGAACGGGTTCGGGTGCTGGTGCGGGTCGCCGCCGATCGCTATCAGGTGCGCGATGGCGCGGATCTGCCGCTCCACCCTGCCACTGGCCTGTACGAGGCAATCCTGCAGGCGATCAATCATGATGGCCGCAGCGCCCTGGGCTACCGACCCGACGACCTCGAACCGTTCAGACAATGGATCATCGCCAGAACCCAGGCCCCCAGCGAACGGCGCACGCTACTCGCCAGCCCGCCGATCCGCCCGGTCGCGCAATACAACACCCTGTTTCTGGTGCGCGGTCCAGGCCTGAGCCGCAGTGCTGCCACGCTGGAGGAGCGCATTCAGGACCTGCATCCGCATTTCAGCCCGGGCGAGGTCGATGCCTTTGCCAGTGCCCTGACCGAACGCGGCGAGCCGCTCAAGGCCATCGAGGCACATGAAAACGACCTCGATGAGCTGCGGGTCATTGTCAATCGCTGGCGCTATCAGCAGCCGGATACCTGGGGGCCGGGCAGCTATTCGTTCCGCGAGGGTGGCGGGTTGCATATTTTCGAAAGGTTGCTGGACTGTTTCGAACGCAAGAACGAGCACCTGGGTAACCGCGCCGATCCGACCGCCTATGCGCTGGACCTGTCGCGGGAACTGCTCTCCACGGATCTGGAGATCTGGTGGGCAAAACGTCCGCCGCTGAAGAAGTTTCTCGACAGGGTCACGGTGCTCAAACTCGACAACACGCGATTCTCCCCCGACACGCTCGGCCTACTCAAAGACTTCCCGAACGTGGTCGAGCTGAGTGCCAAATACTGCGAACTGACGCGCTTGCCGGACCGCATCGGGACCACGATGCGCCGCCTCGAACGCCTGCGTCTGAACAACAACCACATTGAGCTGGATCGCGCTGCCGTCGAACGGCTGAGCAGCCTGACCTACCTCGAAGTGCTGAGAATGGATGACAACCCGCTGGGGCTGTCGCCTGATCTGTCGCGCATGCCGCGCCTGAAGGTGGTGGCGCTGAAGAACACCGGGCTGACCACCTGGCCGGACGGCATTCTGGCCAAGCCACGGCCACGCGGTTTGCTGCTCGACTTGCGCGGCAACCCGCTGACCGTGATCCCCGACGTGCCAAGCGGTTCCGAGGCGCAATGGCTGGTGGCGCGCACGCGCCTGGACGTCGCCGCGCTGTCGGAGCTCAACCAGTTGCGCTACCAGGACAGTCGCCGTTCGATGGCACTGCCACCGGAACCGATCATGCCGGCCACCAACCCGGCCACCTCGATCATCTCCAACTTTGGCGCCGACTATTGGGCCGATGTGCCGGGTTGGGGGGTCGACCGCGAAACGCCGTGGACGGAGCTGGTGGAGGATCCTTTGGCCCAACCGTTCATGGCGACGTTACTCAATGTGCGTGAGTTTGCCGATTTCCGTGCTGGCGGAACGGCGCGCGAGCAGTTGATGCAACGCGTCTGGCGCATGCTCGACGCCGTGCACGTCGACAGCCGCTTGCGTGAAAAACTGTTCACCATGGTAGTAGCACCCGTGGATTGCGCGGATGCCGGTGCGCAATTGTTCAATCACATGGGCGTGAATGTGCTCGCCTATGAGGCCCATGCCTATTCGGTCGAACCGAAGGAGCTGGAACGCAAACTGGTGACGCTGGGCAAAGGCGCAGCGCGGCTGGAACAGGTCAACGAAATCGCCCGGGCCGATGTCGCCAGCCGTGGCGGCAACCCCGACGAAGTGGAAGTCTATCTGGCCTACCAGACCGGTCTGGCCAAGCGTCTCGGCTTGCCCTGGCAGTCCGAAGACATGCTCTACCGTCCGGTATCCGGCGTCACCGACGCGATGATCGTTCAGGCGTACGACACAGTACTGGCGCTGGGCGAAGGCGATGGTCTGGTCAACCAGATGCTCGAACTCGACTTCTGGAAAGAGTACCTGAGCGAGCGCTATCCCGTGCGCCTGGAAAGCAACAAGCGCCTGTTCCAGCGCCGCTACGAAGCCCTTGAGTCGCTGCGCGAGGTCCAGCGCCAGTGGACGCAATCGGCGGTGGCCGAGGAACGCGCGGCCCTGCGCGAACAGCTCAAGACGTTGATGAACGAGCTGTCGGTGCCAGCGACCGTAGTGTTGAATGACCAGCCGATCAGCGACACGCTGTTCGACCGGTTGCTGATCGACCTTGCGGATGACGAAAAGGAACTGGCGCGGCGCCTGACCCGTGAAGCACTAGCTCGCGCCGGGCTTTGACAACGGTGTGACGGCCTGCCCGTTGCACATCGGGCAGGCCGGGCAACTTCAGGGCGCCGCCGCGTTAAAGATCAGGTGCACGTTGCCGTAGTAACTCCCCGGCTTGTAGCCGCCGGCGGGCGTGATCGGCTGGATCTCCAGCACGTAACGCCCGCCGGCCCTGGCCTGCTCCGCCGAGACCACCTGACGCGGCGGCGTCTCGTGAGTCAGCACGGTATCGGCGAAGCTGACGCGCAGATAAATGTTCTGCTCGTCGCGGCCATTGGACAGGTACGCTTCGCTCTCCAGCCGGGCCTCGATGGCACTGGTGTCGTGCCTGACGTCGAAGTGTTTGCGCAATCCGCCGAGGCTTTTGGTGCTGACATTCCACGGCAGAATCTGCGCGCGATGAATCCAGTCCGTCTCGGCCGGTATCACATAAAAACCCAGCGCCGGAATATCCACCGACACCTCGAACCGGTACTCCTCGCGTGCCGCGAACGACGCCGTGCCGAGCAGCGTCAGAATGCCCGCGCACAGGGTCATCAACGATTGCCTGATCATCTCGGTTGATCCCCTGAAGAGAGGCCGACCATGCGCTGGGACTTCTTGCTGTCGCCTTCCACCAGATTGAAGCGGTATTCGCGTCCCGGTTTCTTGTCGAACTCGAAGCTGTTGCCCGCGCGGATGTGGTGTTTGGTGGTCGGTTCGCAGGCGGTTTCGTCCTTCAGCGCGCAATTGCGAAACTCGTCGATCATGACCACGGTGTTGCCGTTATTGCGCACCCGATAGGTCGCTGCGGTGTCTTCGATCACACTGTCGAAACGGCTGTCTTTCGGGCGCACAAAGAACACCGTACCGAAACCGGTCATGACGTTGACCCCGGCCGACAAGGTGTTCTGGTATTGCTCACGCTCCTCGGCGGACACGGCGAATTCGTCCTCCTTTTCCGGAACCACCGGGATGAACCGCACGCGGAAGTAACGCTCCCGGTCGCGCTCGCCCATCATCAACAGACGCGTGCCCTGCATGCCTTTGGCCGGCACGATCAGCCGTGCGGGACTGGCCATCAGGCCCTCACGACTGCTCATGTCGGCCTGGCTTTTGACTTCGATTTCCCGCGAGTTACCGTCAGCGTCGTAGAGGATTTCGAGGATATTGACCTTGACGAATGCGGTGCTGTCGCCGCTGTTGAACACTCGTTTCAGGTAGGTGCTCTTGTCACCGTCGAGGTAGTCATAGACCGTGCCGACATTGATCTGCGGGCCGGCCTGCAGGGCAAAGGGCAACCCGCTCAAAAACATTAATAACAACAGACGTTTCATCACCTTGATTCCTTGGTCGTTGAACACGATGCCGACTCGAGTCGTCGCTATAAGGTCCATCAGATATCCGAATCCCAGACCACCACGACAGCGCCGGAATAGCTGTCGCTCACCCCGGGCTGCAGCATGTTTGCCATTGAATGTGGCGGCACCTCGAAATGCAGGGTTCCCGGGGCTCGATCCACATAGAAGCCCGGCTTGAAATACAGGGCATTTGCATTGCCCGATTTCAATCGCGCGCGTTTCACGGGCTGACCGGCAAGATCGGTTATGCCGTTGGGCATGCTGACGCTGATGTGCAGCTCGACGCGACGGTAATTTTTACTGTCCTGCAATCCGCACTCGCCATTGAATCCGGGGCCGCAGGCGATTATCTGCATCTTGAAACGTGAGGATGCCGAGATGTTGAAGGTCTGATCGCGAAACAGGTTCACCGGCCGCCGTCCGGCCTGCAGCCAGCTCTGCCAGCCTCCGGCGGGCACCAGACGGATTTTCTCGCCGCCGGGCGGGATGTCGACCTTGAGGGTGTGCTGTACATCCAGATTGAAGTTCAAGGTCAGCGATGAACTGCTGGGTATCATCACATCACCGAAATCGAAGTCTGCATTCGGTCCTACGCTGTAAGTCAGCGAACCGATGTAGCGCCCCGACGACATGCCCAACGGGTTGGGGGTTTCCAGTTCATAGGCAAAATCGAGGAACTCCAGACGCAGCCACGGCACATCGAACCTGGCCTGCTTGGTACAGGCGGTAGCCGAGGGGGTTTTCCAGAAAAAGGCGTAAGAATTGGTGGAGTAGAATCCCACACCACTGTACAGACAGGGCGCCGGGGCATTGACCCAGCTTGATCCCCATAACAGGTTATGGGCGATGCGATAGTCAGCGGCGCCGCCCACCAGTTTCATCACGTCCTCGGTCACATAGCGCGAACCGATACCGACAATCCGCACCCTGACGGTTTCCGGCTCGCGGGTGGTTTCGTGATAGACCGTCAGTTCACGCCATTGCGTGGGCACCTGGAACGTCGCGCCCTGGCGTGGCGAGGCATGATTGGCCAGGATCGGCGTACGGGAATTGAACTGGATCGGCACCTGCAAGCTGAACATTTCGTTCTGCTCGCACTGCACCGGGTCGTAGGTGCAGTAGCCACTGGGAGGGGTAGTGTTCTGAAACTTGTTGCGGTGTGGATAAGACGAGTCCGGCTTGAACTCGGCGGTAATCGAAACCTGTTCGGCGTGAGCCGGCAACACCGTGCTCGCGACCAACACAACAGCCGCCAGCAAGAAGCGCCGGGATGTAGCCAAAGGTGAGACGTTCATGTCTGCAAAATCTCCTGAAGCAGGCCGTATCAACCCGCGGTATGTGCCTGGTGGGTGACGTCGGCCAACGTGTCCGGCGAGCAGCGCAAATCACCGATCATCAACACGTTGTTTTCACTGCGATGCTTGTCGGTGTCGAGCCGGAACTGGCACAGCAGTTGATCGGCGTAGCGCACTTCGAGGGTCGGTGAACCGGCGTGCATTTCCATCGAGAAAAACCCGTCGACTTCGCTGACCCCGCGGCTGGCGTGATTGATCACGTGATGGCCCTTGAGCGGGCGCCCTTGCGGGTCGAGCAAGCGTCCCAGCACGGTCAGGGTTTTCATCACCCGCACCTTGCGGTACTCCACACCGCCCTTGTTCAGGTGATAGCGGGCGCGGGACGGTTCGATGCTGGCAGCCGGAACGTGGTTGCCTTGGAAATCGAAGCCCACCGAACTGTTGCGGTACGCCGTGAGCGGGATGAAATTGCGCCCTGGCCGCAGCGCTGAGCTGCCGCCGCTGAGGTCGTCGGCGCGCAGGGCAATGTCGGCGATATCCGATTCGACATCGACGATCATCCCGGCACCGCGGCCCTGATGCTGACTGGTCATGAGTAGTTGCTGACCGCCGATGATCACGCTGCTGTCGAGGTTCACGCCACCGGTGAAATTGCCGTTGTAGGACGAGCGTTGCACGAAGCCGTCGCCATTGACCCAGTCGGTACGGAAGTTGGCGAGGCTGGAAATACCGACGCCGTAGGTATCGGTTAGCGCCGTGACCGAAATGCTTTGCAGAATGTGCTCCTGCAGATCCTTGCGATAGCCGATCGAGCCATTGTTGTCGCGCCCGCCATCGCGGGCGGTGCGGCTGCCGATGCTCCCGGAAATCTGCTGGCCCGGCCCGCCCAGCGCCATGTTGATGCTCAGGTCGATCCCGCGATTACGCGCCTCGCCACTGCTGTAGCTGCCCGGCCGGTCGAACAGCGACAAGCGCCAGTTGGCATCGCTGCCAAACAGCTCTGTGCGCTGCGTCCAGCCCAGGTCCATGCCGACGCCTTCGACATTGCCTTCGCTGTGCGAGATCCGTGCGCTCAACGAATTCTTGCGGCTGAGGCGATGGTTGAGCGCCAGCGACGAGTTGCTGGTTTCGCCGGTGAACACATTGCGCTGGCGTACGCGAGTCCCGTCGGGCAGCGTGTCGTAACTGTTGCGGGTGTCGAGCCAGCTGCGGTTGTGGCTGACCACCAGGCTGCCGGCGCCGTAGTTGTACAGGCCCTGCACGTCGACGCCGGTGCCGTGGTCTTCGGTCTGATAGAGGTTGGCGAAGAGGCTGATGCTGTCGGCCAGGCTCCAGTCGATCGAGGTGCCGTACTGCAAGGTGTCGCGAACCTGACGCGCCGACAGGCCGAGGATCACCCGTGGATGCAACAGGTAATTGAGCGCGGCGCCGGCGGTGAGATCACCGCTTTGCTGTTCCTCCCAATTGCTCAGCAGTTTGCTTTCCTGCCCGGCGAACACGTTGTAGCGCCAGCGCTCATCGAGGTTTTGCCAGTTCACCGGTTTGTAGACCAGCTCCTGGGTGGTCGAGGTGGTCTGGCCATCCTCGATCAGACGGACTTCGACTTCGTAAATGCCACCGGGCAAGGGCCGGGTGTCCAGCGTCTGTAAACCGGCCGGCACGGCTTGCGTGTTGATCAGCAGGCCATCGCGGTAGATCTCCACCGACGCCTGGCGATTGGCCGTGACGAAAATCGGGTAGACGCTGGGCCGCGGGCTGTCGACCGCCAGGCTGTCGGAGCTGCCATACATCACGCCGACCGCCGTGTCGGGGCTGGTGCCGAACGAACGGGGCTGGCGGGTCAGGCCTTCGGAATTGGGGGTGAAATAGCCCAGGCGGAAAAAACTGCCCTGCAGTTCGCGCTGGGTGAAAAGCTCGTGTACGGCGTGATAGGTCTTGGTGTCCGGCCCGCCGAGGCGCGCCAGTTGCATGTTGAAGGACTGGCTCCAGTTGCCGAGACTGGCACTGGCTTCCAGACCAAAACGTCCGCCCAGATCCTGGTTCTGGCCGCCATTGAGGTTCAGCTGATTACGCAGCATCAGACCGCTGCTGCCTCCCTCGGGCTGCTCATGGAAGCGTTGCGTCTGCAGATCGCGCTCGGCGTTTTCGGTGGCGATCGAAAGCAGTGAGTTTTCCAGGTTGTAGTGCACCGCCAGCAGTTGCTCGGGGCATTGCCCGCTGCAGTTGCCAAGCGCTACACCGGATTTGAGGAGGCTGGCCCAGGTTTCACGCTCGGCGGCACTGATGCGGCTGTCGCTGGTGTCGGTGAAGTCGAGCAAGGTAATGCGATCATCGCGCGACAATACAATCATTGCCTCGCCCAGCGGTTGTTGATCAAGATCGACACGAACCGCCAGAGGCACATCAAAGAAATGCTCTTCAAAGTCTGCCGGAAGACCTTTCGCCTGAGCCAGCAAACTTCGCGGGGTATTATCGACTGGCGGCGGCGCCGCCAATACGCTGCTGCTTAACAGCAACGCAAGCGCAGCCGCGATGGGCGTCATCGGATACATGAATTAATACTCTGATTACCGGAAGTAAAAGCCCGGCCGGGCAACTTAAAAGTCGCCGGCCGGTTACGTTACTGGACAAGTAACGTCAGGTATTGCCGTTATGACTCAGACCGAAGGTTCGACGACCAGCATGACCACACCGGTGTAGTCGCCAGCGGCCGGTTTGGCACCGGTGGCGCTGATCTTGAAGGGTGCGCGATAACGCGTGTTGGACTCGGTATCGCCGACCACTTCCTGCGAGGTGGTAGTCAGCGTCCTGCCGTTGAGTTCGACTTTCAGGTCGATGGTGTTGTTGCCGCCAATCAGCTTCGGCACGCCTTCCAGACGTGCATGAACCTTGCCGGCAGTGTGCAGTACATCGAAGTGCCCGTTGACTTCGCGCATCGAATTGGTGCCCGGGTTAAAGCTCATGTCCTGATCCTTGTTGACCAGATCGGCATCCACCGGCACCGCATAGAAGTCGTCAGCCGGTACGTGCGCCACGATACTGATGGAGTGCTTGGCTTCAGTGGCGGCAAACGCCATCGAGGCGCTCATGGCCAGAACAGTCAGAGGGGCGGCAAGGGCGAGTTTCTTGAGCATCATTGAATACCTGTCTTATATAAATTAGTTGAGTCGTCGAGCAGTCAAGGCGAGCTGAACAGTCACGAGCAGTCAGTGCTCACCGTTAACTTTCAACGCCGGGGAATGTTCAACCAATTTATCTTCAAAGTAAGCAGGCAACGTCCTGCGAGCTTGTAGCCTGGACGCCATTAGATGAGAAAGAAAAAACCGTTAAATCCAGGAAAGTTCCTGTGCAACTGTCAGATACAGGCTACAGGGCGCCAGCCGAGTGACTGTACGCGCCACAACTTCGCCGCAACTTCCGTAAGACATGTACCACACTTTCCCGGAAATAAAGGGCGAAACGGAATATTAGAGAACAAGCACTAATCTGCGCCTTTGCCGGGAGATTTAATACTGCGATTTCTTGATCGTTTTCCGGTTTTTTGCGAGCGCCGATTCGATCGGTCAGGTGTGCACCGTTGGTCAGGACACCTTGCCAGCGCGTAAAGATATATCTTAAGTTGTATCTAAACACGACGAGAGAGCAGGCCAATGAGAGACCATCATTCCCCCCATCATCACCGCGAACACGGCGACGGCCGTGACGGCTTCGAAAAACGCCCAGGCCGTGAACGCGGCGGACGCGGCCCACGAGTCTTCGCCCCCGGTGATCTGAAATTGTTGCTGCTGGCGCTGATCGCCGAGCAGCCGTGCCACGGCTATGACCTGATCCGCCAGATCGAAGGCATGTTCGACGGCGCCTACAGCCCAAGCCCCGGCGTGATCTACCCGACCCTGACCTTCCTTGAAGAAAGCGACCTGATCAGCGGCGACGCCGAGGCCGGCAAAAAACGCTACAGCGTGACGGATGCCGGTCGTTTGTCTTTGAGTGAGCAAGCGGTCGCACTGGACGGCGTGCGCATGCGCATTGACGTCAGCAAACGTTCGTTGCGCGGCCATGACCGGCCGCCGGAAATCCACGAGGCGGTGCACAACCTGCGCCACGCTTTGCAAATGCACCACGGGCGCTGGAGCCCGGAAGAAATCCTGCGTGTGCGTGACCTGCTCAACGACACCGCCAAAGCCATCGTCGACGGCCCTGCCGTTCAAACTGCCCAGGAGAAAGCCGAATGACTGCAGTCGATACCCAAACCATTCACCGCGTGATGCACGAAATCAAACGCCGCAAACTCGAAGTGCTGCGCGTGGTCGACCTGACCCCGCGCATGCGCCGCATCACCCTCGGCGGGCCGCAGCTGGCAGGCTTCATCAGCCTGGGCACCGACGATCACGTCAAACTGCTGTTCCCGCAGAACGCCGAACAGGCTGCAGCGTTGGAAACCCTGGTGCTCGGCGCCGGCAAGGACAACGGCCCGCTGCCCGAGATGCGCGACTACACCCCGCGTCGCTATGACCTGGACACACTCGAGTTGGACATCGACTTCGTCCTGCACGGCGACGGCCCTGCCTCGACCTGGGCCGAACAGGCAAAGCCCGGGCAATTTCTGCACATCGGTGGGCCACGCGGTTCGATGATCGTGCCGGATATCTTCGACAGCTACCTGCTGATCGGCGACGAAACCGCCCTGCCCGCCATCGCCCGCCGCCTCGAAGGCCTGGCGGCCAATCGCAGAGCACTGGTGGTGATCGAAGTGGAAAACGGTGCCGAACAGCAAGTGCTGGACAGTGCGGCGCAGGTCAACGTGATCTGGGTACTGCGCGAGGGCGGCAAGGACAACCTGCTGACCACCGTCAAACAGTTGCAGGTGCCCAAGGGCAATCTGTATGCATGGGTAGCGACTGAGACCAAGGTCTCGCGGCAGATCCGCCGGGTGCTGATTGATGAGCATGGGCTGGATGAACAGCTCATCAAGGCCGTCGGTTACTGGCGGGCTGAGGGCACACCCGAAGAAGAGTGACACCGATCCCCTGTGACTGATGATTACCTGTGGTGAGGGGATTTATCCCCGATGGGCTGCGAAGCAGCCCCAAAACATTCAATGAGTTGTTTCAGGTAAATAGCGATTGCAGATTTCAGGGCTGCTTCGCAGCCCATCGGGGATAAATCCCCTCGCCACAGGGTTACACGTTATTTTTCAGCCCCACGCCAACGGTCGATCCCGATCACCAGCAACCCAATCACCACAAACCCCACCAATATCCCCCCGGCATTGATGAACACCTGTGCATAACCGAGCAGCGCCACATCAATGAACGGATACGCATACGCCCCCAACAGATGCCCGCGCAGCAACGCGTAAATGAAATACACCAACGGGTAAATCAGCCACAGCGGCAAATGCCACAGGCGTAACGTACCTTTAGGCACGCAGCACCACCAATAGCCGAGAAACAGCAGCGGCATCACATCGTGCAGTAACTCATCGGCAATAAATTGCCAGCCTTCGGGGTGCCACAAATGCCGCAGCAGAATGCTGTAAGCCAGCCCCACCACGGCAATGCTCACCGCCACCCCGCTGCTGACCCACGGCTGCACAAACCAGCGCTGCGCAGCGGATTCACGCCGTGTGACCGCGCAGGTCAGCACCGTCGCCACCAGCGTGTTGGTCAACACCGTGAAGTAACTGAAGAAGCTCACCAGCCCGCCCAGCAGGCTGGCGTCGACACTCAGCCGCGCAAGGAAAATCAGGTACAGCTGGATACTCAGCCCGGCCCAACCGAGCGTGGCGATAAGCGTGATCAGGCGTCGCCGCATAACGGCGTCCATCTCAGAGCGGACGCTTGGTGCGCATCAGTTTCACGTACAAACGCTCGACCTTCTCCCGCGCCCACGGGGTTTTGCGCAGGAAGGTCAGGCTCGACTTGATGCTCGGATCGCTCTTGAAGCAGCGGATATCGATGCGCTCGGCCAACCCTGACCACTCGTAATGCGCCACCAGCGCATTGAGGATCTGTTCGAGGGTTACGCCATGCAGCGGATCGGGAGTGTGGTCGTTCATGCCAGGCCTTTGGACGGAGGGAAATACACAAGCCGCGCACCTTAGCCGAGGGGCCGGTCAGGTGGAAGGCCTTGCATCAAATGTAGGCCAACCCGAGAAGATCGCAGCCTGCAGCCATCGCCACAATGCGCCCGTTTGCCGCACTGTTACCGAATCAGAAATGCTGCATGTCTGCAAAAGCCCTTTGTCTTTTTGTTACAGATCATTATCCTGCCGCCCTTCAGCTGAATCGCTTCACTGCCTGCGTCAAATTGAAGCGCTCGGTTTACCCCCGTAAAACACCAAAAAAAGACTGACCCATGCCCGATTTTTCCTTCTCCCGAGACAGCGCTATCTCAGCCCTGCGCCTGATCGGCGGCTGCACCGCGCTCGGCTTCGCCACCTACGCCCAGGCGGCCCCCGCCTTCGACAGCGACTCACCGTGGATGCTCGGTGACTGGAACGGCACGCGTACCGAGCTGGCGGAAAAAGGCTACGACTTCAAACTCGATTACACCGGCGAAATGGGCAGCAACCTGCACGGCGGCTATGACCACGATCGCACCGCGCGCTACAGCGACCAGTTCGGCCTGGGCACGCACCTGGACCTGCAAAAAATCCTTGGCTGGGACGATGCCGAATTTCAGCTGACCATCACCAAGCGCAGCGGCAATAACATCAGCAACGACCGGATCAACGATCCGCGCGTGGGCGGCTTCACCTCGGCCCAGGAAGTCTGGGGCCGTGGCCAGACCACGCGCCTGACGCAGATGTGGTACCAGCAGAAATTCTTCGATCAGCAGCTCGACATCAAGGTCGGCCGCTTCGGTGAAGGCGAAGACTTCAACAGCTTCCCCTGCGACTTCCAGAACCTGGCGTTCTGCGGCTCGCAGGTCGGCAACTGGGTCGGCGGCATCTGGTACAACTGGCCGGTCAGCCAGTGGGCGCTGCGGGTCAAATATCACCTGACCCCGGAGCTGTACGCGCAAGTCGGCGCCTATGAGCAAAACCCGTCGAACCTCGATCGCGGCAACGGCTTCAAACTCAGCGGCAGCGGCACCCAGGGCGCGGTGCTGCCGGTGGAGCTGGTGTGGACGCCGAAGCTCAACGGTCTGCCGGGCGAATACCGTGCCGGTTACTACTACAGCAGCGCCAAGGCCTCCGACGTTTATAAAGACCAGAACGGCCAGCCTGCCGCGCTGAGTGGCGAGGCCTACCGCAGCGCGTCGAGTAAACACGGCGTGTGGTTCGGCGCGCAGCAGCAAGTCACCAGCCTCGCCAGCGACCACTCGCGCGGCTTGAGCCTGTTCGCCAACGCGACGATGCACGACAAGAAAACCAACGCCATCGACAACTACGTGCAAGCCGGCGTGGTCTACAAAGGCCCGTTCGATGCCCGCGCCAAGGACGACATCGGTTTCGCCCTGGCCCGCGTCCACGTCAACCCGGCCTTCCGCAAGAACGCCGAAGCGAGCAATCAGGCGCAGGCGGTCTACGACTACGACGATCCGTCCTTTCTGCCACCGCAGGACACCGAATACAGCGCCGAACTGTATTACGGCGTGCACGTCGCCAACTGGCTGACCGTGCGCCCGAACCTGCAATACATCCGCCATCCGGGTGGCGTGAACGACGTCGACGACGCACTGATCGCGGGGATCAAGATCCAGTCTTCGTTCTAAAAAACACTGAAGAAACCTGTGGGAGCTGGCTTGCCAGCGATGCGATTTCACATTCGACATTATCGTCGGCTGACACTCCGCCATCGCTGGCAAGCCAGCTCCCACAGGGGATCTCATGAAATTCGTTAGCTAGACAAGTTTTTATCTGAACCATACCCGCGCCCAATCGTCATCTAGAGTGACTAAAGCGCGGGACTAAATAAACGTCACGGAGAATCACACTATGAGCACCGAAAGTGCTTCGAGTCGGGGCCGTCTGTTACCGAGCCTGCTCGGCATTCTGCTTCTACTGATGGGCCTGGCCATGTTGGCCGGGGGAGTCAAGCTGAGCATGCTCGGCGGCTCGCTGTACTACCTGCTGGCCGGTATCGGCATTGCGCTGAGCGGCATTCTGTTGCTGCTGCGTCGTCGTGCGGCGCTGGGCCTGTACGCCATCGTGCTGTTCGCCAGCACGGTCTGGGCCCTGTGGGAAGTCGGTCTGGACTGGTGGCAACTGGTGCCGCGACTGGCGCTGTGGTTCGTTCTCGGCATCGTGATGTTGCTGCCGTGGTTCCGTCGTCCGCTGCTGCTCAATGGCCCGGCGCCGATGGGCACTGGCGGTCTGAGTGTGGCCGTGGTCCTGGCCGGCGTCACTGCCCTGGCCAGCCTCTTCACCCACCCGGGCGAAACCTTTGGCGAACTGGGCCGCGACACCGCGGACATGACCAGCACCGCGCCAGCCATGCCTGATGGCGACTGGCAGGCCTATGGCCGTACCGAATTCGGTGACCGCTACTCGCCGCTGAAGCAGATCACCCCGGCCAACGTCGGCAAGCTGCAAGAAGCCTGGCGCATCCAGACCGGCGACCTGCCAACCGCAGATGACCCGGTCGAGCTGACCAACGAAAACACCCCGCTCAAAGCCAACGGCATGCTCTATGCCTGCACCGCGCACAGCAAAGTGCTGGCGCTGGACCCGGACACCGGCAAGGAAATCTGGCGCTTCGACCCGCAGATCAAGAGCCCGGTCGGCTTCAAGGGCTTCGCCCACATGACCTGCCGTGGCGTGTCGTACTACGACGAAGCCGCTTACGCCAAGTCTGAAAACGCTGCGTCCGCCGTCATCTCCGAAGCCGGCAAAGCCGTTGCCCAGGCCTGCCCGCGTCGCCTGTACCTGCCAACCGCCGATGCGCGCCTGATCGCTCTGAATGCCGACACCGGCAAGATCTGCGAAGGCTTCGGCAAAAACGGCGTGGTCGACCTGACCCAAGGCATCGGCCCGTTCACCGCCGGTGGCTACTACTCCACCTCGCCAGCGGCGATTACCCGTGATCTGGTGATCATGGGCGGTCACGTCACCGACAACGAATCGACCAACGAGCCATCGGGCGTGATCCGCGCGTTTGACGTGCGCGACGGCCACCTCGTATGGAACTGGGACAGCGACAAGCCGGACGCCACCGAGCCATTGGCCCCGGGCGAAATCTACAGCCGCAACTCGGCCAACATGTGGTCGCTGGCCAGCGTCGATGAAAAACTCGGCATGGTTTACCTGCCACTGGGCAACCAGACCCCAGATCAGTGGGGCGCCGACCGCACTCCAGGTGCCGAGAAATTCAGCGCCGGCATCGTCGCCCTCGACCTGGCCACCGGTAAAGTGCGCTGGAACTACCAGTTCACCCACCACGACCTGTGGGACATGGACGTTGGCAGCCAGCCAACCCTGCTCGACATGAAAACCGCCGACGGCGTGAAACCGGCGCTGATCGCCCCGACCAAACAGGGCAGCCTGTACGTCCTCGACCGTCGTGACGGCACGCCGATCATCCCGATCAAGGAAATCCCGGTTTCGCAAGGCGCCGTGAAAGGCGACCACACCGCACCGACCCAGGCCCGTTCGGACCTCAACCTGCTGGCCCCGGAACTGACCGAAAAAGCCATGTGGGGCGCCAGCCCGTTCGACCAGATGCTGTGCCGCATCCAGTTCAA
>Ga0153923_100202_pt1 | contig 25926 bp, 20 predicted proteins | sample TSNJ007MetaG_FD_104682 | JGI IMG/M metagenome (GOLD analysis project Ga0153923, IMG submission 104682) | Attine ant fungus gardens microbial communities from New Jersey, USA - TSNJ007 MetaG | ecosystem: Host-associated > Fungi > Mycelium > Unclassified | place: USA: New Jersey, Brendon T. Byrne...
ATTGTTGAAGAGTAGGCTACGAACTTCGGCAGGTTCCATAATGAGCAGTGCCAGACAGTCTTGCCAAAGATCTCGCCAGCCACGTCCGCCTCTTCCATAATCATGATATGGTAAGAAGGAGTTACCATACAGTCTTCTAAGAACCGGTTGGATGGTTACCCATTTCATCCATTGATCTGCATCCGAGTCGCCGGTATGAAATTCAACCATATTCACTTTGTCTGCCCAGAACGCTTTAGTTTCCTCTAGCAGATGATCAAAAGCTTCAGAAGTACCATATTTACTCATCAACGCTTCAACGTTAATTCTATCACTATCAATTGCCATAACTACGACATAAGAATGGCTTGCACCAGAAGGCAAGGTAATTGAAGCAAAACGAAGGCCACCAACGGCTTCATAACCCTCTCTATCCACGCCGCCACCTTTACCAATCTCTGGCGTAGCATTCAGAATAACAGCTTCTGGCCAGTCAAGACTTCCACCTTCACCGATAAATTCTTCTTGAATCGGGAAGAAACCATCAGGCTGACTGCCATCACCTTCTGCACCAAATACACCGTAAGAAGTGTGATTAATGCGATGACCACGCTCATCGAAAGATAGTGCAGGTTGAACCTCAACACCATAAGCTGAAGTGTAAATCCGGTTCAGCAGGGAGGTTACATGTCTGTGATCGCGCAGATCATCTGCGGAACGGGCATACAAGGGAACTACAGCCGTTGGTGTAAGAGTAAGCTCCTCTGTTCCCGTATTCGTCAACGTAACTTTCATAAGTTCTACCTTATCATTACCGCTAGGTACGAAGCTGGTAATCTCAGCTTTGACACCCATCTCAGAGTTGCTGCGAGTCACACGATGCCATAGGAATCCAGCCTCAAGTACTGCATCATCAGCAGATGGGGTGTAGAACGCTGCATTTTGCTTAGCAGAGTTTCCAGCTGCAGACCAAGCACCCTTGCCTTCGACGTAAACCCAGAAATTACGTGAGGCGCGTGAATTATGCAAATCTTCAACAGATAATGGCGGTGTTAAAAATGTATTATGACCTGTTGTCGCCTGACCATGAAGCTTCGGGGTTACAGTCGACATCATCCCCCCCTCATTTACTAGAGGGAAGTATAAGAAACTACTATGATCCGGTTGCTGAAGCTTGAACTCCCCATCCTTCCCGGTGAATTCAAAGCCTTGAATTTTTTTGCGGTCCATTGTCCCCATCCTCTCATTTACACATCTACTTAAGCTTTAACCGCACCTGCCAATGCACCGTCAACGATATACTTTTGAATGAAGGTGTACAGGACGATAAGTGGTGCGGATACGATCATGATACCGCACGCCAACATAGGCCAGTTGTTTCCGTATTGACCGCGGAATTCTTTAAGCCCGAAGGTAATTGGATAATGTTCCGGACTTGGCAAATACATGATTGGACCTACAAAGTCATTCCAAATGGTAATCGCCGTCAGGATAACACCTGTTGCGATAACAGGTTTCATCAGTGGCATAATGATCTGGAATAAATACCGCATATACCCAGCACCATCCATACCTGCAGCTTCATCCATCTCACGGCTGATCCCTTTAATATAACCTACGAACATCATGAAGACGATCCCTGTTCCTCCTGTTTTTAGGAGAATATAACCCAGCTTCGTATCATAGCCCACGAATCCAAGCTCTTGTTTCAAGGTAAGCATCAATTTGAACTGTGCAACCATAGGGTTAGGCAAGAACTGTGACATCAAGAAGAACAAATAAATAAACCCGCTCCACTTCACATAATTTCTCGCCACCGGGAAAGCTCCGAATAACGATACGATTAGTGTTAGTACTGTTGCTACAACTGTGTACAGCAAACTGTTAATGAAATAATTAGAGAAATTACCTTTTAACCAAGCTTCCTTGTAATTATCCCATTGAATACTTTTCACAAGTCCGATCGGGTCTAGCAAATAGTCCGAAAAAGACTTGAATGAAATGTTTATTACAAACAATAGTGGCATGATATACAAAACAAGCAATACTGCAATCAGAATATAGGAGAGAGTTTTGGCGGTTTTGGAATCTTTCATTAATACTCCACCTCTCTCTTACGCATTTGTTTAACTGCAAATACAACGAAGACCAGAATCATAAGGAACTGCACCACAGAAAGCGCGGATGGAAGTCCCATCTGTAGAGAACCACGGAACGTCTCTTTATACACGTCATAAGCCATCGTTCTTGTGTTAAAGCGACCGTCCGTAGTTGCGAGAATAATATCAAAGGTGGACATGGCACCGATAATGGACAAAATAATATTAATGGTGAACGATGGAGCAATAAGTGGGAACGTAATGTTCTTAAAAGATTGCCACTTCGTGGTACCATCAATATATCCAGCTTCATACAGATCTTTCGGAACGGATTGAAGACCTGCAAGGAAAATCAGCATGGAGTAACCCATGTACATCCAAATTTGCGTGAATATTATATAACCAAACGCATGGGTGAAGCTTCCAAAGAACATATCTTTATAACCGAACAATGAATCATACAGTTGATTTACGGGACCACTTAGCGGATCGAACATCAAGCCCCATACCAGTGCAACTACCGATACACCGAGCACAACCGGCAAAAAGAAAACTGCGCGATAAAAATAATCGCCTTTCAGCTTCTGATTAATCACTACGGCCATAAGGAGACCGACACCGTTTTGTACGATTGTAACAATGACCATGAAATAAACTGTTCGTATAATGGAATCCCATCGTTCGCCTGAATTTCCGGAGTTAAAAACACTGTAATAATTGTCAAGGCCTACGAAATTCAATTTGCTTCCTGGAACGTTAGTAATATCTGTAAATGAATAAATGACCGTCATCATAGAGGGTCCAAAATAAAAAATAACGTACAACGATAATGGAATCATAAGCAGCAGAAGCGGTAAATATCTTTTTATACCTTTTCCGAACGGATACATTTCTCTCACCTACCCAATCCTAATTCAATAAAATGATCGGGGTCTGTACGAACAGACCCCGATGTTGTAGTACATGATGGTGCACAGTATGTTGTAGATGTCTGTTTATTAGGATAACAGCTTATTTAGGTGCTGCTGCTTCCCATTCTTTTTGTTGTACATCTGCAAGTTCTTTAGCGGTTTTGAATTCGCCGCCTGGTGCCAGGTATTCAGTGTGAACGCCTTCAGCAGCAATGTGCTCGCCTACATTGTCGCGGTTAATCATAATGATTTCATAAGCAAGTTCAAAGTCTTCTGCCATGTATTGGGCAAGTTCGTTATCAATGAAGTCACTGCCAGTTGCGATGTTATCTTGTGTTGGCACGAATCCGGCAGCCTTAACATATTCCGTGTAATTTTCTGGTTCAGAGAAGAATTCCAACCATTTCAATGCGCCTTCTTTGTTCGGACCTTTTTCTGCTGCATACCAAGTTACATCGTATTTGCCGACAAGAGAAGCGTTCTTAGCAGCATCTTCAGTAGCAGGGATTGGGAAGTATCCGAATTTCACATCAGGATTTGCCGCAGCGATTGTAGGTGCATCCCAAGTTCCGTCAGCAATCATAGCTGCTTTACCTGTTGCGAAGTACGAAGGTGCTGTTGCATAGTCAATACCCAAGAAACCATCGATGATGTAGTTATCTTGAAGGGTCTTCATTTTATCCAAAACTTCTACAGCCTCAGCATCGTTGAACGCCGAAGTGCCTTTCCAAACGCCTTCAATCCATTTTTGTTGGTCGCCGCCGCCTAGAATCTTAGCTTGCAAGCCGAACACTGGCAGTTTCAAAGGCCATACGTCTTTACCAGCCACTACGATTGGCACAATGCTCTTGGATTTCAAAGTATCTAGAACACTGATGAACTCTGTCCATGTTGTTGGAACAGTCAAACCGTTTTGTTCAAAAATTTCTTTATTATAGAAGAAACCTGACATTGCTACTTTACCGGTTGGGATCGCATACACTTTATCGTTGTAAGTACCCGCTTTGGCAATATCATTCGCATTGTAGTTTTTAACGAAAGCTTCGTTGCTCAGATCAGCAATCAAACCGGAATCAATCCATTGTTGCCAGTCTGGCACTTTCGCACCTGGTGTCCAATCTTTCGGAGACAATCTCATACCGGACAAATCAGCAAGGACGTCTACGTCACCAGCTGTAATTCTTGCTCTTTGTGCTTGTTTAAATTCATCGTCCGGACCTGTCGTCGTGTACTCAATCTTGTATTCTGGATATTTCTCTTCAAACTTCTTATTAATGTCTGTAATAACCTTGTTAATGTTTTCTTGTTTCCAGTGCAAGATTTTAATAACCTTTTTCTCACCATTTGCGGGCTTGCTTGTTCCGTTGCCCGAAGTAGCCTCACCATTTGTGTTGTTGCCGCTTCCACATGCTGCTAATGAGAGCACTAGCGCTGAGCTCAACAATACCGCAGAAAGCTTCTTTACCATTTTTGTTACCCCCCAGATGATTTGTATGACCTCTTAACGAAACACCATCTTAATTATTGAAATTACGAAACTTTAGCGATTATAATACAGAAAGCGGTTTCGTTGTTTTTATTATTACATCGTTATTTATCTTTGTAAAGTCTTTTTTTATTCTTTATCTATGAACTATTCTTGAACTCAAATCCTCCAAAACCCTTTAAAATAAAGGATATATCTGTTTGAACGCCAAACATCCCATTGACTATCTACCTATATAATTATAAAATCATTTACGAAAACGTTTCGTAATTCATATTTGAAATCCATAAAAAGTTTAACTCAACAATACTTTTATCATAGATTACGGAGTATTTCGCATCATAAGGAGGACTAAAGTTGGCCTATAACATTAAAGACATAGCGAAAATAGCTGGAGTTTCTGTTTCGACAGTATCTAAAATCATAAATAACTACAGCGACATTTCGGAAGACACCAAGACTAGGGTACAACAAATCATAAAGGAAACTGGATATACTCCCTCCAATTCAGCAAAAACATTAGCTACAAAATCATCGAATCTAATTGGAGTTATTTTTGCAGGAATGCTGAACGTTGACTTTACCCACCCTTTTTTCATCGAAGTTCTAAATTCCTTCAAAAAACAAATGGGACTGCTAGGTTACGATCTGATCTTTTTCTCTAACGAAAAATTCCAAAGTGGCGATACCAATGATTATCTTGCCCGTTGTTTGCATTTTAATGTGGATGGCTGCCTACTTATTACCGGACAAGAGCTAGAAACCTCCATCAGCGAATTGGATAATAGTTCTATCCCATGCATCGGCGTAGATTTAAAGCTATCAGGCGACAATTCGGGTTTTATCATGTCTGATAATTTTAAGTTGTCTACCAAGGTGGTCGAACACTTTTACTTATTAGGCTATCGAGAACTTGGTTATATCGGCAGCTCCTCTGAGTCAGAAATCTCCAATATACGTGAAAGTGGTTTCCGCAAAGCACTTGAAGATTTAGGGCTACCGATCAACGAAAACTGGTTCTTAAACGGCAGCAACTTCTTTGAAGCCAGCGGTTATGAGACCATGCGTAGAATGATTTCGAATGGAAACTTGCCCAGAGCGATATTCGCGGCTTCTGATCAGCTAGCTATTGGGGCTATGCGTGCCCTAAAGGAATCTGCTATTGCTGTTCCTGGAACCGTCGCGATTATTGGCTGTGATGATATCGAAGCCTGCAATTACACAACACCACTCTTGACTACGATTAAGCAAAATAAAGATAAGATTGGTCGTCTAGCTGCGTTAATGCTGTATGATCTAATAAACAATCAATCAGGCACGAGCTCTTTCAGCGTCGAGCCAGAGCTCATCATAAGAGAATCCTGCGGAGCTCCTGAGCGGGGTTTAGTATAGATCCCCAAGTGATACCTCTACTTAATTAAAGCGGAACTACAGAGCAGAATATTAAACTATAGAAGCTAAAATGAGGATATCCTTAGCCATATCAATGGCCAAAGATATCCTCATTTTTGTTAGGATCAATACAAAAGGTGTTCCTAAGTCATTTCCATGACTTAGGAACACCTTTATTGGTTAAAGCTTTATATGATTTGAGCAATCTTACAGGTCGAAGTACAGAGAATATTCATGTGGATGAACACGAATCGCAACCTCTTGAGCCTCGGAACGTTTCAGAGCAATATAGTTATCAATGAAGTCCTTAGTAAATACGTCGCCTTCTGTAAGGAACTCGTAATCAGCTTCCAAAGAATCAAGCGCTTCGCTAAGGCTACCTGGAACGCTGCGAATCTTTTCTTTGTCTGCATCGGACAATTCGTAGATGTTCTTATCCAGAGGACCGTAACCCAGTTCTTGTGGGTTGATCTTGTTCTTGATTCCGTCCAGACCTGCCATCAGCATTGCGGAAAATGCCAGGTAAGGGTTAGCGGTGGAGTCCGGTGTACGGAACTCGATACGACAGCCCTTTGGTGTCACAGCCGCTACTGGAATACGAACTGCTGCAGAACGATTTCCTTTGGAGTATACCAAGTTAACCGGTGCTTCGTAACCAGGAACCAAACGTTTAAATGAGTTGGTGCTTGGGTTAGTCAAAGCGATCAAGGCTGGTGCATGGTACAAAATACCGCCGATGTAGTGAAGCGCCATTTCGCTCAAGTTAGCATAAGCGCCTTTTTCGTAAAACAAAGGAGTGTCTCCGTCAAAGATCGATTGGTGTACGTGCATTCCGCTACCATTATCGCCAAACAGTGGTTTTGGCATGAAGGTTGCTACTTTGCCGTACTGACGTGCAGTGTTTTGTACAATATATTTATAAGTCATGAGATTATCAGCAGTTTTCTTCAAGGTATCAAAACGGAAGTTAATTTCCGCTTGGCCTGCAGTTGCTACTTCGTGGTGATGACGCTCAATGCGTAGTCCCACTTCAGCAAGCAGACGACACATTTCACTACGAATATCCTGTTGGGAATCCACAGGTGCTACAGGTACATATCCACCTTTAACGCCAACTTTAAATGCAAGATTGCCGCCTTCTTCTTTACGACCCGTATTCCAAGCCGCTTCTTCAGAGTCTACGAAGAATGAGGAGCTGTTCATACCGCTCTCGTAACGAACATCATCAAAGATAAAGAATTCAGACTCAGGTGCGAAGAATGCTGATGTTCCAACTCCGCTCTTCTGAAGGAATTCTTCTGCTTTCACAGCAATACCGCGAGGATCGCGCTCATAGCGTTCACCATCAGGAGTGAAAATGTCGCACATTACGTTCAGCGTTGGATGAGCTGTAAACGGATCAATGAACACACTGTTCGGATCAGGCATCATAACCATGTCTGATTCTTCAATACCACGGAATCCTTTGATGGAAGAACCGTCGAATGCTACCCCATTTACAAAAGTTTCATCTTCCACTTCAGAAGCAGGCAGAGAAATGTGGTGAGCACGGCCACCTAAATCTACGAATCGAAAATCTACCCACTCGATATTGTTTTCTTTAATTGTTTGCAACACTTTTTCAACCGACATGAATTTTTCCTCCCCCAAGTTCCGAACATTAAGCCCCTCACAGTATGCAAATGTTCTTGTTTCATTTTTATTTGCTGTCGTCATTATAAATCTCATACCTAACATCGTCAATGCTTATGTCAGGTATTTCTTTCAGCAATGTAAGATATTCTAACGCTTTCGTGAAATCCATTATTTTCGCTAATATTCATAACATTTCTAACTTATCCAATAGCAAAGAAGCCCTACTATCCCGCTGTACCGCGGGTTTAGAGGACTTCCAAGGTTGTTAAATTCTTAAAAATTATAGCGCCGAAACGGTTTCTGGCGAAGTTGAAAACTTACGTCCAACAATCGGAGCAAGCTTTTCTAGATCCTTAAGCAGATTATCGAACTGCTCGGGGAATAACGATTGAACACCGTCACCTGTCATAGAATTGTCCGGATCTGTGTGCATTTCGATGATTAGACCATTTGCACCAGCTGCAACCGAAGCTTTAGCCATAGGTTCAACTAACTCACGACGTCCAGTGCCGTGACTTGGGTCAGAGATTACCGGAAGGTGGCTTAAGCTTTGTAGAACCGGAATAGCCGATAGATCCAGCGTATTGCGTGTGTAAGTCTCAAATGTACGAATACCACGCTCACAGAGCATTACATCCTTATTTCCGCCTGCCAAAATGTACTCCGCTGCATTGAGCAATTCATCATAGGTTGCACTGAAGCCACGTTTCAGAAGGACAGGTCTTCCACAAGTACCTAGCTTGCGCAATAAATCAAAGTTCTGCATGTTCCGTGTACCGACCTGGAGGATGTCAGCATGTTCTGCACAAATATCCACATACTCTGGTGTCATAACCTCTGTAATGGTTAATAGGCCATGACGCTTTCCCGCTTCAGCCATCATAGTCAAACCTTCTACACCTACGCCTTGGAAGCTGTATGGACCTGTACGGGGCTTAAACGCGCCTCCACGCAGTACCTGAGCACCTGAAGCTTTAACCAGACGGGCAATCTCATCAATCTGCTCTGGAGACTCAACGGCGCATGGTCCGCCCATAATCACCAGATTCTCTCCACCAATCTTCACACCCTTGATATCGATAATGGTATCCTCTGGGTGGAAATCGCGGCTAGCTAGCTTATAAGACTTGGAGATCTTTACGACGTTCTCTACTCCCTTCATTTGCCGCAAATGCTCTGCAAGCTTAGGAGTTACACTTCCTACTAAACCGATAACAGTGTGATCTGCACCTTTAGAGAGATGTACCTGCAGACCCTCTTTTTCGATAACTGCAATAATATCTTTAACCTGCTCTTCTGGCGTTTGATTGGATGTAATGACGATCATTTTAATAACTTCCTCTCTACACTTAAAATTTATAATAATTTCGCTCAACACACTCGCACTACGACGCGTGTTCGCTTTTAAGCTTTTAAGCTTTTATGCTTTTAACCGATAAAGCGATTTTACTCTAAAAATCCTTTACCGTCAATCCTATTTCCTGATTTATAAGATGAAACCGCTTTTTCTAAATAGAAAAGCGCGTAACCTCGATAGATGAGGTTACGCGCTTTTGCCATAACACAAATATATAAGTTCGCTTACAGCGCATTAAGTAGTGCTTGTGCTCTTATTCTTAACCGGAGGAAGTAATTTCGCCATATTCACAGTACGTTTGATCTCCCATGTCTCGGGATTCTCGGAATCGTACTGCTCCAAATAATTAATAACTTCTTTGGTAATTGGTGTAGGTGTAGACGCGCCAGAGGTAACCCCCACAATATTTACACCCTTCAGCCAGTCGGTGTTTAGTTCAGAGATATCAGAAATCCGATGAGCAGGCACACCTGCGATCTCTTCCGACACCTGTGCCAGACGATTAGAGTTGTTGCTTCGTGGATCGCCAACGACAATCACTAGATCGCATTGACCCGCCTGTTCCGCTACAGCCTCTTGACGCACCTGAGTAGCCATACATATCTCATTATGCACTTCAGCACCTGGGAAGGTCTCTAGAAGCTTTTTCATAATATTCTTAATGTCCCACTGGCTCATAGTGGTCTGATTCGTAATTACAATCCGTGAAGAAGGAATGGATAGAGTTGCAATCTCATCTTCTTTTTCAATTAAATGCACATGCTCTGGCGCAATGCCGACAGCACCTTCCGGTTCCGGATGGCCTTTCTTGCCGATATAAATAACCTCATAACCGTCATCGACTTTCTCCTGAATGAGATCATGCGTCTTTGTCACATCAGGACAGGTAGCGTCGACCGTAGTCAATCCTTTATCCCTAGCCATCTTACGTACCTCAGGTGAAACTCCGTGAGCAGTGAATATAACGGTTCCACTGTCTACTTTATCGAGAATATCCAGACGGTTATGACCGTCCAAGGTAATAATGCCATCGTCCTCAAACGAATTCGTGACATGACTATTATGAACAATCATGCCCAGTATATAAATCGGCCGGGGAAGATCGAGATTTTGCGCAGCCTGCCGTGCCATTACCATAGCATCGACTACTCCGTAACAATATCCCCGGGGAGAAATTTTAATGACTTCCATGACTTCACCAACTTTCTGCTTTCGTTGACTTCTGTAATAGGACACACTTTAAATTATACCCTATTCCAGCGGCGGAGCAAAGAGAAGCGGCAACCAGATCACAAAAGTAGTTCCTTCGCCTTGGCGTGTAACAACTTCCACAGACCCACCATGCTCGTCAATAATCCATTTAGCAATGGATAAACCAAGCCCAATTCCTTCTGTAATTCCACGTGATTCATCTGCACGATAGAAACGGTCGAAAATATATGGAACCTCATCTTTATCCATACCTATCCCCGTATCGGTGATCCGAATACCAACCTGATTCTGATAGAAAATCGTATCTAAACTTACCTCACCAGAAGGCGTGTATTTAAAAGCATTATCAATAAAAATAAATAACATTTGTTGTAAATAATCCTTATTACCCACAACATATTTTCCATTTAAGACGGACATATCCCCTGTAACCCACTCCGCTTGACGAGGCAGGAAGGATGCCCTACGCGCGATCTCAGTCATCATTGGTTCCAGTGCCACCGGCTCTATCTCGAAGGTTCGCCCTGTATCAGCACGAGCGAGCGAGAGCATATCTGCTACAAGTCGGCTCATTCGCTTAGACTCGTCCGCGATATCCTTCACCGATTCCATCGAGAGCTGGCGAATTTCAGCCTCGCTCATCTTCCCTTCGCCCGGTTCCATCTCCCAAACTTTTTGCAGCAGATCGATATTCCCACGAATGGTTGTTAGTGGAGTCCGCAGCTCATGTGATGCATCGGAAACGAATCGACGCTGAGCTGCATAAGAATCCTCTAACTCTGTGTAGAATCCTTCCATCCGCCCAAGCATGTTATTGACAGTCTCAATTAAACGACCTATTTCGTCCGGAGGTCCATCATATTCAATACGGGAGCTTAGGTCTGTCCCAGTCTGGATACCGTTTGCAGCTTCAATCACTTTCCCAATAGGACTCATCGCTTTACGTGCCAGGAATAAACCAAAGGTAAATGCCGCGATCAAGGTAGCAAAAGAACCGACAAGCAATATATTTTTCAAACGCTCCAATAGCTTATTCTGCTCATTCACATAGGCAGCGACTTGTAATACAGCCACTGGATTATTATTATAATGCTCTAGTTCGATAGGCATCTCGTAGATCAAAAACTGATTGCCGTCCACAACAACATTACGAAATCCTTTTGCAATTTTATCTTTAGCAGGATAATCAAACCGTAGGCCAAAGTTAATCATATTTGTCGATTGTGACAAGCTTTTGCTGCCATAAGTATAAATCTGCGTATATAAATTGGAGTTTTCAGGACCGACTCCGCCAAGTTTCAGCTCACCATTGTAGCGATCAACGCTAAATAAAAGTTTCGTTTGCTCAGATTGTACCTTCAGACGATCCTTCAAGTCCCCATACGTATTAAAATAGACAAAGCCGTAAATTGCGGCTGATAAGGCCAGCAGCATAACGGCCAAAATCCCTGAATACCAAGCAGTCAGCCGCAATCTTATAGACATGTTAGTTGTCACCTCTTAGAATGTAACCGGCACCCCGGATCGTTTGAATGAGGCGTTTACCGCCATGCTCCTCCGTCTTTTGACGTAGCATAGCTATGTATACCTCAAGTACATTTGATTCACCGCTATAATCATAACCCCATATTTTATCCATGATCAGATCCCGCGAAAGCACCCGTTTCGGATTTTGCATAAAGAGATGTAGCAGCTCAAATTCCTTCGCTGTCAGCTCCAGTCTCTTGCCGGCGCGTGTCACTTCACGTGAATCCACATCCAAGGTAATATCCTCGTAAGTAACCGCTTGCTCACTGCCGCCACTTTGCTCACTCTTACGCCGAAGCAATGCTCGCACACGCGCAAGTAACTCTTCCAGCGCAAATGGTTTAACTAGATAATCGTCCGCACCTAGATCAAGCCCTTTCACACGATGCTCAATTTCATCCTTGGCCGTAAGCATTAGAACAGGTACATTACTGCCCCCTTCACGCAAACGACGACAGACTTCAAATCCGTCTACCTGTGGCATCATAACATCCAAAATCACCACATCCGGATCGCTGCTTAGGATTGCTCGTAAACCATCCGCTCCATTCACCGCTGTCTTTACATCGTAGCCTTCAAAAGCTAACCCCCGGCGCAGCATGGAAATAATTTTTTCATCATCATCAATAATAAGAATATTCGGTCGCATCAAGCAGCCCCCATTGTTCATTTCTATTTATTTATATTGTAGCAGTCACACCATGATTAGACAAAAACGGAAGGGTTGCCCCTTCCGCGTTATTCACCGTCCGGTGTTATTACTTCTGACTTTGCCCATTAGTCGTATCAAAATCATTCTTGTTGCCGATTATTACGGAAAGATCCATATTTTTACCATCGCGCACCACATTCAGCGTTACTTTGTCACCGACTTTTAGCGTTTGAATGAAAGCAATCAGATCTTGATTTGTTGCATATTTTGTACCATTTGCACCTGTAATGATATCGTAAGGGCGCAAGTCAGCGGCATACGCTGGCGATTTAAAGATAATGTCTGCAACTACAGAACCTTCTTTAATATCCGTGCCCATTTGCTTAGCTACTTCATCTGTAATCGTCATAAGCGTTGCACCAATGAATGGTACGGGTTCTTTTGGAATCGCTTGGTTCGCTTCGAGTTTATCTACGACTTCTTTAATCGTATTCACAGCGATAGCGAAACCAATACCTTGGGAATCTGTGCTAACAGCTACGTTCATACCAATTACCTGTCCATTCATATTGAGCAACGGACCACCGGAGTTACCAGGGTTGATAGAAGCATCTGTTTGCAGCAGGTTTTTGTAGTTGCGTGTTCCACTACCATCTTCTTCGTTAATATCGATGCTGCGTCCTTTTGCACTAAGAACACCAGAGGTTACTGTATGGTCGAAGCCTTGCGGGTTACCGATAGCAACCACTTCTGAGCCTACTTTCAAGCTATCCGAATCTCCCAGAGCAACTGTAGGGAAATCAGTATCTCCTTCAATCTTCAGTACTGCCAAATCCAGATCTTTGCTAGAACCTAGCAATTTTGCTTCGTATGGTTTGGTCACGCCATCCACTGTAACTTGGATGACATCAGCATTTTCAATGACGTGTTGATTGGTCAAAATATATCCGGATTTTTCATAAATAAAGCCTGTTCCAATTCCATAAGGGATGAGCTGCGATGAAGAATTTGAACCTGACTTCGAGTCCTGCTCATTTTGTGAAGAACCACTTCCACCGTATTGATCCCCGAAGAAAAATTGAGAGAACGGATCACTCAAATTCGGACTGGATGAACTTCCATTACGTGAACCGGATTTCACTAGCGTCTCAATCTTGACGACTGCTGGTCCAACCGCATCAACTACGCCAGTCACATCACGAGATCCTTTCACCAATGATGTAGTGGTAGTATTAGGTGTAGTACTAGCACTCTCATTCGTCGTCTTCGCCGTTCCATTCGATTCTGAGCTCGCAATGGTTGAAGCTGCATCTCCTGTGAACCAGTTGCCTCGATCTGCCATGAACATAGAACCTGAGAGAACGACCATACCCGCTAAGAAGGAAACAAATATTGTTTTCACTGAGCTTTTTGGCTTTTTATTAAACTGCCAGCCACCGCCACCTTCAGAACCACCTCCGCCGTTTCCTCCACGTCCACCGCCATTACCATCAAAGCCTGTACTGCGATATGAACTGTTATATGGGAGTTGTTTTACAGGCTGTGGAGGTGTAATCTCGACCCGCTCCGGCTCCATCCGGTTGTAATGCTGAGCACTTCCGTCTACGTTACTTTCATCTTTGTTCAATGATTTAAATGGTCCATAAGAATAGTAGTATGATGATCCGGATTCGGATGACTGATTATTATTGCTATTATGGTTATTATTGTCCCAATCCCGATCTGGTGCTGGTCCATTGTCTCGATTAAAGTTGTTTTTGTTATCGTCCATGTTTATTTACCTCCTGCATCCTGTCGCCTGACAAGGATTAATTTGTTTTCTTGTTTCTTATTTTGTACTTTAAACCTTAAGGTCACATTAAAAACAATTTAAGCGGAGATAAAAGATATAGGCGAATAGACGGGATTTGGTTCAAAAGGCGCACGCTGTTGATCGGGACTGGGTTTCAGGCTACACCGCTGTTGAAATCATGTTCCTATGAATTGACCCTCCGGGTGGAACATAATTTCAAAGGCGGACGTAAACTTTTCGCTCTGATACCCAATCCCTAGGCAGGGAAGTAAAAAAGAAGCTCGGGCGCGGAAAACAACGCGGCCCGAACTTCCAACATACAACCTAGAACAAAACCCTAGAACGACGTCCGTGAACGAAGTCCAAGAACAAGGAACAAACAACGATCAATAATTATAGGGAAAATCTCCCTATAATTAACCAAAAATCACAAGAAATCAAGATTTAAAGGGAATACCTCCCTATAATTCTCAGCAATATAGCTATTTATGAGAAAAACAAGGAATTTATACGGAGGATTTCCCTATAATCCTGTATACAAGCCTAAAACTCAAGTTTAAAGGGAAGTTTTCCCTATAACTTACTTTTAAGCCCCCATAAACTACTCCAAATCATCTTAAACACCAATTCCTAACCCTGAGCCCAACCCTTCCGATGAGCATAAATAGCCAACTGGGTTCGATCATCCAGCTCGCATTTCATCAGCAGGTTACTGACATGCGTCTTCACTGTCTTGATGCTGATATGTAGTTCCTCGCCGATATCCTTATTCGTCTTGCCCTCAGCAATGAGCAGTAGGACCTCCTTCTCACGCTCCGTCAAGCCTGAGGAATCCCCTTGCACGGTACGCTGGCGAATGCCGCGTGTCAGCGCTTGCGATACATCACCAGTCATAACTGGCATACCCCGAAATGCGCCTTGCAGTGCGTAGATCAGCTCCTCTGCAGACACAGTTTTGAGCACATAGCTGACTGCTCCAGCTTCTATAGCGTCCACGACGAGGTCATCCTCTAAGAAGCTGGTCAAGATAACGATTTTGAGACCAGGAAATTCGGATAGCACTGCACGAGTAGTCTCCACACCATTCATCACAGGCATCATCAGATCCATTAGCACGAGATCGGGTAAGCCTTCATGTCCGCCAGCCCGCAGCATCTCCAGCGCTTCCTGTCCATTTGCTGCTTCTCCTATAACCTCAAACGTCGGCTCCAGCATCAGATATGTTTTAAGACCCATCCGCACCATATCATGATCATCCACGAGCAACACTCTTATGACGCTCATGCTCTATTCCTCCTCGTCCTCTGTATCTGTTCCTAATGCTCTTTTTTCCTCTAACTCAGAGTTCCCTTGCACAAACTTAGGGATATGTACGCGTATGGTCGTTCCCGCACCTTTACGGCTAATAATCTCCACTTGTCCACCCAGTTTCTCCGCACGTTCGCGCATGGTGGTAAGACCGTATGATCCCTGTTTTTGCTGTATATGTTCAAAACCTTGACCGTCGTCGCTAATACTCAGCACAACCTGTCTTGACCCTTCACGCAGTGATAAACTGACCAGTCTAGCTTCAGCATGCTTCACAATATTCGCCATAGCCTCCTGGATAATCAAGAATAACTGATGTTCAATAGCCTCAGATAATTCTCCTTGCAGCTCAAGCTCCTTCATTCCTTTTAAGCCGTTCTGGCGGCAATAATCAGGGAACCATTTTTCCAGTGCTTCGAAGAGATTCCTGCCTTCCAGCTCCACCGGTCGCAACTGTGCAATAAGTGCTCTCATCTGCTTTTGTGCCATCTGTGACATTGCAATTAACTGATCCATTACCAATTGACCTTGAGCTTCATTAACCTTCAGCACTTTAGGCAGCGAAGAAGCCGACATATGGATGGCAAAAAGCTGTTGGCTCACCGTATCATGCAAATCCCGGGCCATACGCCTTCTTTCCTCCAACACCGCACTCTCCGCTGCCTGTTCCTTCTCAATAACCTCTTGTTCACCCAATCGCTGCAGAAGCTGCATCTTGTTCTCAACCGTATCCATCATGACATTAAATTCATGGTACACTCTCGCAAAAGACTGGTCATCACTCTCTGGCATACGAACGGACAGATTCCCTTTTGCCACCTGCAGCATATTTAGATCCAGATGATCAATCCGGCGCTGAATGCGCTGACCTGCCATATAGCCGATTACAACAGTGAACAACACGATCCCCAGACATAAGTACAGCCACATGCGATAATCCATTACTTCGATATACCCAAGGCAAGTGCCTGCATACATCAACCCGGCGCTTACGGCTCCAGTGAGCAAAAAGTAAAACAACAACAACCATTTGGTATTACTAAAGATTGTTCCCATCTAACCCACCGTTTTAACTTTAATGTCACCTATAAAAGCACTTACGTTAATGCGGACCTTTTTGCCCGCTTCTTTATAATAAGGCGTCTTGCATTGAACACTGCTCATAAATCCACTCCGAGACTGATCCAAAACTTCCATATCGCCGATAAATGAACTACTGTTCACTGAGATTCCAAGATCCATATCATTCGGAATGTACACCTTGATGTCACCTATAAAAGCGGAGATATTAATTTTCGTTTCTCCATAAGCAATCTGCGCGTTCGTCAGATCCAGTACAGTATCACCTATAAACTGCGAGACATTTGTATTCTTCAGTTGGAAATGCTCGCGACCCATGTGGACATCCCCAATAAAAGCAGAGCGATTAGTTGACTCCTTGCTGCTACTCTCTGTCTTATGGAACTCCTCATGCCATTCCCCATGTCTTCTAGCATGACGCTCATGACGTTCTTGGCGTCTGCGCTCATGACGCTCCTGTTTCTCCTGCCAACGTGATTCAGCGGTGGACTTAAAAGCTCCAGTTCCGTCCTCATCCTCTTCTTCATCTTTTTGAAGATTAATATTCCAGTCTCGCTCTCCAGAAGGTTTGCCGAATTTCTGCTCGAATTGTTCATCAAGCGTGGAATCCAGCGGCGTTGGCGGCTCCACATCCAGTGAGCTTTTTCCTGGAGGAAAGTAATCAGGTGGTGATGGTGGCGCAGGTGGCACTGGTGGTACTGAACCTCGTGGTTTAAAAATCACATAAAGACCGCCACCAATAAGCATGATTGGAATGAACATTTTGAAAAAATCCCCGGCTGAAATATCGAACCAGTCCAAATTTCGTCCAAGGAAGAACACTCCGATCGCCAGAAAGAAAAAACCGCCGATAGGTGAAGATCCACCTTTTTGATGTTCGTCTCCCGTACCCAGGAGTCGCTTCATCCCCATGAGGATCAAGATAACAGGCCAATAATTTGAGATTAAATAACCTAAGCTGAAATCGGTGTAACCCAATTGTCTAAGTAGAAACATGGCTCCAATCCCTATCAGGATCAAGCCGCCAAAAATCTGACTGGTGAACCTTCTTTTCATATTCCATTTCCCCTTTAAATTAGTGGAACGCTCTCTTCTTCAATCTTATAGCTTTAGTCTACAGGAAGGAAGCGCTCATAAACAGCGGCGAGAGAAGGAACTTCCACTCAGTCTCTAGACGGAGACGAATGGGTTAATATTCCATTTACTTCATTATATATGAAAAATGAAAAAAGACCGTCCCTCAGTTTTAAACTGATTGGGACAGTCTCTTTATTCAGCAGTCTTCTGCTTCAGAAGCGCATTATTGTTGCGGTTTCTGAGCTGGCTTAGAAGTATTTCCACTTTGCTTAGTTGCGCCGTCATTCTCAACAGCAAACTCAGCATTGTATTTTTCATTCGGTGTTTTGTAGTTTTCTTGAACTTTAGATTTTTTATTATTAGCCACGTAATTCACCTCCCTTATCCCTTATGCAGCATAGATAATGCTTACTAAGAGAAAATCTCGGATGAGGCTAATGCTCTGCCCCAGTCCGTATTATGGCAAGGTGATGTCACTATTATGCATGACCAAGTGAAATTAAGTTCAATCCACCAAATTCATTGAAGTATAACCGCTAGATCTTAAATGGATTCTTCCAGCAGGGATTGCGGTACAGCATTATAAGTCTCAATTGCCTGAGTGAGCTTCTTCAGCATCACTTCTGTACATGTACCGTTTCCTCGCTTAATGAGCTGAACTACAACTGATTTTTTGCCCCATTCCTTATACACCTGTTTCGTAGTAGCAAAATACAAATCAATCTTCCGCCCTTTAATGGCAGATCCTGTATCAGCTACGATGCCGTATCCATAACCAGGTATATAAAGTATACTCCCTAACGGGATTACCTTAGGGTCAGCAGCAATAGTCGAGACTGTGTTCTTATCTCTACGTACTTTAACACCTGAATAGGTGATTCCGTATTCGGGATGTTTAGATGTTTTACCTGTTGATTCATAACCCGCAGTATAACCCGTCGCCATCACTTTCATTGAAGTAATAATCTGGTCAGGAGCTGGCGCAGCTACAGGAACAGAATTCGGCGATTTTGAAGAGCCTGTGCCCCCACTCCCTTTGGTAATTGGAGCTTTAGTGCTCTGTGGTGACTTTGTAGCTACTGGTTTATTTTTTGTTGTCGCAGGAACGATCGGTACGCTGGAATATGGCTCGTTTGATAACAAGGTAGCACGGCCAGTGGTGAGAATAGCTTGTTGATCTTTGGTTCTCATTGAACCAGAATTAGCCTGAGTATGTTGCAATTCGTTCGAAAGCGTTTTGCTAATATCTGTGTGCTGTAATGTGTCTCCTGTCCCATTGGCCACAACTGCTTGATGCTTGGATTCAGGAATGATACCTGCAGCAGTCAACAGTAGGACTATTGTGACGAAAAGACACCAAAACCTCTGAAATATGCCCATTTTGTTCATGTGATAAACCTCCCCCTTATTAGCGAAGGTTTCCCGATTCACAAAATTTTATACATAAAGATCAATTTTCAATCCTTATGGGCATATGACAGAGGTCGTTATTAGACGTACTTTTGGTGTTGATTATTACAAGTAATTAGGAGATTACACGGTCAGCAATTTCCTGAGCCAGCAGCTCAATCACTTCTTGAAGCGGCTTAGCTCCCATATCGCCTTCTCCACGCTTACGGATGGAAACTGTCTCGGCATTCATCTCATTCTCGCCAACTACGAACATGTATGGTAGCTTCTCCAGCTGAGCTTCACGGATCTTATAGCCAAGCTTCTCATTACGTAAATCTGCCTCAGCAGAGATACCACGGCGACGCAGCTTGTCTGTAACTTCCTTAGCATAATCGTCGAAGGCAGTCGAAACAGGAATAACTTTAACCTGCTGTGGAGACAGCCAAAGCGGCAGTGATCCTGCAAAGTTCTCTAACAAGAAAGCAACAAAGCGCTCCATAGTACCTAAAATACCGCGGTGTAGAACGACTGGACGGTGTTTCTGACCATCGTCACCGATATATTCCAATTCAAAGCGTTCAGGCAGCAAGAAGTCGATCTGTACAGTGGAGAGAGTTTCTTCTTTGCCTAGTACAGTCTTGATCTGCACATCCAGCTTCGGACCGTAGAAGGCAGCTTCGCCTTCTGCTTCGTAGAATGGCAGACCAGCTTCTTCTACAACTTCACGCAACATACGCTGTGCAGTTTCCCACATTTCGTCATTAGCGTAATATTTCTCTGTATCCTTAGGATCACGATAAGACAACCGGAAACGGTAGTCATTAATACCAAAGTCACTGTATACCTGTTTAATCAACTCGATTACACGAATGAACTCGCCTTTAATTTGATCCAGACGGCAGAAAATATGGGAGTCATTTAGAGTCATCGAACGCACACGGTGCAAGCCAGTCAATGCTCCTGACATTTCATAACGGTGCTGGATACCCAGTTCAGCAATACGGATCGGCAGATCACGATAGCTGTGCATGGAGCTCTTATAAATCATCATGTGATGCGGGCAGTTCATTGGGCGAAGAACAAATTCCTCATTATCAATAGTCATTTTAGGGAACATGTCCTCTTGATAGTGCTCCCAGTGTCCAGAAGTTTTATATAGTTCAACATTACCAAGAACCGGAGTATATACATGTTGGTATCCTAGACTTGCTTCCAGATCCACAATGTAACGCTCCAGAATACTGCGCAGTTTAGCACCCTTAGGCAGCCAGATCGGCAAGCCTTGGCCTACTAATTGATTAAATGTGAAGATTTCAAGCTCTTTACCCAGCTTACGGTGATCGCGTTTCTTGGCTTCTTCAAGCAGACGAAGATGCTCATCGAGCTGCGCTTTTTTAATCCAAGCTGTACCGTATACGCGTTGAAGCATTTTATTCTTGCTATCGCCGCGCCAGTAAGCACCAGCTACATTCATCAATTTAAAGACTTTGATCTTAGAAGTCGACGGTAAGTGTGGTCCACGGCACAAGTCGAAGAATTCGCCTTGTTCATAGATCGAAATAACACTATCTTCAGGCAATGCTTCAATTAGTTCAAGTTTGTAAGGATCGCCTAGCTCACCGAATATTTGGAGCGCTTCCTTACGGCTAACTTCCTTACGTACGATTGGAAGGTTCTCAGAGATAATGCGATCCATTTCCTTTTCAATCTTTAGCAGATCCTCAGGATTAAGCGGATGTTCCAAATCCATATCGTAGTAGAAGCCATCTTCGATAACAGGACCTACACCAAGCTTAACTTCCTTTGTTCCATATAAACGTCTTACAGCTTGCGCCATCAAGTGGGCAGTACTGTGACGCATAACTTCCAAGCCTTCAGGTGAATCCAAAGTTACGATTTCTATCAATGCGCCTTCCTCTAGCGGAGTGGACAGATCCACGACAATACCATTCAATTTCCCTGCCACCGCATTCTTGCGAAGTCCACTACTAATAGAAGCCGCTACATCATCAATATTACTACCTTCTGCATATTCCCGAACGGAGCCGTCCGGAAGTTTAATACTTACCATTTTAATTTCCTCCTTCATTTCCTTAAGCCAAACAACAATTTTAAATTTTTCGAAACGGAAATATCCACGCATACAAAAAACGCCCGTCCCGCAAAGGGACGAGCGATTGCACCCGTGGTTCCACCCAAATTCGATTCTCTCAATCTGCTCTTAAAGCAGAGTCGAGTCAGAATCCTTCGTAAGCATGGAATAACGACCATGAACCGGCGGTTCTTACTATCCCATTTCAGGGAATTCATAACCGCAGCTACAAAGGGGTAAATCGATAGTAGGATACCGGAGGAAATTACAGCCTATGTTCCCTCTCTCTGATACGGTCCAGAACAATCCATTCATATCTTTGTCAAAGCTGTTAACGTGAATTATGGAGTAATTATAAATCTGTCCTCTCTGACAGTCAAGTCTGTAGAGGGGGCAAAATTTTGTAAACCGCGGAAACAGTCACCTACACGGACAGTTCTGCAGCCAGGAAATAGCGCTAGAACTGTCCTTAACAGGTTACTCTTCTCGGCGTTTCCCAGGTAAGCGGCCTGCACGTTTCAAAGACTCACGCAGCAAGTATTCGATATGTCCGTTTACACTGCGAAATTCCTCTCCCGCCCAACGTTCCAACGCCTCATGCAGATCCGGATCGATCCGCAATGGAAAGCTTTTCTTGGCCGCCATGATGCACCGCCTTAATACAACGAGCCGGCGTTAATGACCGGACTCGCTCCGCGCTCCGACACGATCGCCACCATCAGATTATTAATCATGGCCGCTTTACGTTCTTCGTCAAGCTCCACTACACCACTCTCTTTAAGCTGTTTAATCGCCATATCGACCATACCAACTGCACCTTCAACAATGATTTGACGAGCAGACAGAATGGCAGAAGCTTGCTGCCGCTGCAACATGGTGCTGGCGATTTCTGTTGAATAAGCCAAATGTGTAAGCCGGGCTTCAATGACTTCTACACCAGATAAGGACAAACGCTCTTGAAGCTCAGTCGCTAACTCTTTAGCAATTTCATCTGCATTGGCACGCAAGGACATCCCAGATTCATTGAAGTTATCATAAGGGTATTTGCTGGCTACATGACGCAGCGCCGTTTCACTCTGAATCTCTACGAAAGCCATGTATTTATCTACATCAAAGAGGGCTTTAGCGGAGTTAATCACCTTAAAGACGATAACTGCAGCAATTTCAATCGGATTACCTTCAACATCATTGACCTTGAGCTTCACACTGTTAAAGTTACGAACGCGTAGGGAAACCGTCTTACGTACGCTGAACGGAATAACTGCGAACAGTCCACTCGTTGCAATAGTCCCTACATATTTGCCGAAAAAGGTGACTACAACCGACTTATTAGGTTGTACAACCGTAATACTCGTACATAGTATTGCTGATACAACGAACAGAATGACCGGTACTGCAATATACTCCTGAACAGCACCATAGATTCCACCAGCCAAACAAACTGCAATTAATGCGATAACCCAAAATCCGCTGACAGGACGAAGCGTCTTCTCCTTCATAAAAAAGCACCCCCATAAGATATTCTTTTGATATGATTATGATATCATTTTTGGATAATAATGTGTATACAGAAATGTAATAAAATAATGAATTTATGTTCACAGGTAAAATAAACCTTCGAAATCTTAACCATACAAAAAAAACGCTTGCTGCTCAATCATCCACTAAACGGATTAACGAGCAACAAGCGTTGATTTAATTTATATATTAGTTCTGCATGATGAAATCATTATCAATCTTCGCATTAGCATCATCGAACACGCGCAGAATATCGTAGCGTGTATTCCGCTGTGCCGGGATTTTGCCTGCTTCGCGGATCAGCTGAGTAATCGATTCGATATTGACCTTGTAGGTCGCGCCCGCAGAAGATACTACGTTTTCTTCAATCATCGTACTACCGAAATCGTTGCAGCCATATTGAAGGGAAAGCTTACCGACCTCTGGTCCCATTGTTACCCAAGAGGACTGGAAGTTTTTAATATTGTCTAGAACAAGGCGACTTATGGCTACCGTCTTCAGATATTCTTCAGGCGTTTGTCTATCCAGCTTCAGGTTGGTATTGTCCGGTTGGAAGGTCCAAGAGATAAAGGCCAAGAAACCCTCTGAATCATACTTGTTGGCAATACACTCGTCCTGAGCCTCACGCACACGAAGTAAGTGTAATGCCCGTTCTTCCATACTTTCACCAAGTCCAATGACCATCGTAGCTGTCGTATTCATACCGATCTTATGCGCTGTCTGCATGACATCCATCCACTCGCGCCATGAGCCTTTAAGTCGGCTGATCTTGCGGCGTGTGCGATCATCGAGAATTTCCGCTCCCCCACCTGGTAGTGAATCCAGGCCAGCAGCATGGATTTCACGCACAACTTCCTCGAGCGATAATCCAGATACTTCCTTCATCTTCATAATCTCAGCAGGAGAGAAGGAATGCATTGTAATCTCAGGAAAACGTTGCTTAATTCCGCGAAGTATATCGGTATAATAGCTGAAAGGAAGATTTGGGTTCGTACCGCCTTGCATCAGTATTTCTGTACCATTTACAGCGATAGTCTCAGCGATTTTTTGGTAAATCGTCTCATCCGGCAATACATAACCCTCATCAGAGCCCGGTCTGCGATAAAATGCGCAGAAACGGCAGTAGACATCACATACATTCGTATAGTTAATATTACGACCAATTACAAACGTGGCCATCGGGTCTGGATGCCAGCGTTCCATTATGGTGTTTGCAGCTGCACCCATTTTCTCAATTTCGTTGCTCTCGAACAGTCGGATGGTATCTTCCAATTGGAGACGTTCACCCCGTAGGGCTTTGTCCAAAATAAGATCTATCGCACTCATCGTTCGCATCCTCCTTCTAAACCCTTAGGGGTATGGTAGAATCACAAAATTACAGGAAGAAAAAACGTTGTCTCTTTTTTCAAGATGACAACCCTTTCTCATACATTTGAACAGTTCATTTCCTCATCGTATCACAATCTGAACAGCTTGAAAAATGCTTTTACATTCTTCGCAAATTCCTATCCAGAAGAAAAGCAGCATCGCACTAAGCGATACTGCTAGTTATACTCTATTTCTCCACTAACACTCGATTGAACATTTCTTCCTGTTACTTGGACTCAATTTCTGCCCTAGCGGCTTCTAGTGCTTGGCTAAGATCAGCAATCAAATCCTCTGCATGTTCAATACCGACGGAGAAGCGCAGTAAACGATCATCTACACCCACAGCATTTCGAATCTCCACAGGAATATCAGCATGCGTTTGTACAGCCGGATAAGTCATCAGTGACTCTACACCGCCCAAGCTTTCTGCGAATGCAATAAGACGAATATGACGAAGAAGCGGCTCTACGTATCTGGCATCTTTTAATTTGAAAGAAAAAATACCGGTATTGCCTGAAGATTGGCGATTCTGGATTTCATGTCCTGGATGATCAGGCAATCCTGGATGGAACACTTCCGCAATCGCTGAATGCTCTAATAAGTAGTGAGCGATCGCTAGTGCATTGCTCTCGTGACGCTCCATACGCAGCGCCAAAGTCTTCAAACCTCTCATCAACTGATAACTGTCTGTTGGTCCGAGCACGGCGCCAATAGAGTTATGTAGAATAGCTAATTCAGCTGATAATTCTACACCCTTGGATACAATCAGGCCTGCCAGTACATCATTATGACCACCCAAATACTTAGTAGCGCTATGAACTACAATATCCGCACCTAATTCTAAAGGCCGTTGGAAGAATGGAGTCAGCAGCGTATTATCTACAATACTAAGTAACCCATGGTGACGTGCCCAAGTGCACACGGCTTCAATATCCGTGATCATCATAAGTGGGTTCGTTGGCGTTTCAATAAATACAGCTTTCGTATTTGGACGACGCGAAGCTTCCAGTTCATCCAAATCATTCGTGTCTACATAAGAAGCAGTGATTCCAAACTTGGACATAATCCGTTCCAACAAACGATAGGTACCGCCGTAAAGATCCAGCGAAACGATCAGATGATCACCTTGAGCAAACAAGGTAAGCACCGTTTGTATCGCTGCCATCCCTGAGCTACAAGCAAATCCTGCATCTCCAGATTCCAGTTCCGCAGCTGCATTCTCAAGCACTGAACGGGTCGGACTTTTGGTGCGGCTATAATCAAACCCTGTGCTCTGACCGAGTTTTGGATGACGAAATGCCGTTGCATTATAAATCGGAAAATTAATTGCTCCTGTGGCTGGATCTTCTTGAGAACCTATTTGAGCCAGTCTACTTTCAATCCTAAGTTTGTCATCCATGATTAATGCCTCCTAATTTATATTGTAGCGCTATTATTAGTAAACAATCGGGTCGATATCATAAGGCGTTTCTTGATATACATAGTAATTGAGCCAGTTAGAGAATAATAAATTGGCATGCGCACGCCACACTGCTGGAGGTGTACGTTCTGGATCATCTTTAGGGAAGTAATGTTTCGGCAAAGCCATCTCCATCCCTCTAGACACATCACGGTCATATTCCCATTTCAAGGATAGAGGATCATATTCGGAATGTCCGGTCACAAATATTTGTTTACCATCGTTTGTAGCCACTAGATACATACCAGCTTCTTCGGATTCCGCCAGAATCTGCAGATCTGGATTATTCTCAATATCTTCACGGGAGACATCGGTATGACGAGAGTGTGGTACATGGAATACCTCGTCAAAGCCGCGCAACAGTTTAATGTTATTTTGATTAATCGTATGAGGGAAGACGCCAAAACATTTCTCAGGCAATGCCACTTTACGAACACCAAAATGATGATATAAGCCTGCCTGTGCCGCCCAACAAATATGCATGGTTGAAGTCACATTGTCCTTGCTCCATTCAAAAATCTCTTTCAGTTCTTCCCAATACGATACTTCCTCGAACTCCATTTGTTCTACAGGAGCACCTGTAACGATTA
>Ga0153923_100203_pt1 | contig 25730 bp, 17 predicted proteins | sample TSNJ007MetaG_FD_104682 | JGI IMG/M metagenome (GOLD analysis project Ga0153923, IMG submission 104682) | Attine ant fungus gardens microbial communities from New Jersey, USA - TSNJ007 MetaG | ecosystem: Host-associated > Fungi > Mycelium > Unclassified | place: USA: New Jersey, Brendon T. Byrne...
AAAGAGACAGAGTACAGAAAAAATCGTAATGATCAGGTATGCCATCATGCGGAAAACTCTAGAACTTAGAATGTTGTCATCAATGTAATCCCTCCTCCCTACTTTAGAACAATGCATAATCTTCATTAATTTTCTTGATGATGTAATTCACTGTCATAATCATTACAAATCCAAAGATAGACTGATACAAGCCAGCAGCAGTTGCCATACCAATATCAAAATTAACTTTCAACGATCGATAAACGTAAGTATCAACAATATCGGTAACATTGAAGAGTGTTCCGTTGTTCCCGACAAGCTGATAGAATAGATCGAATTGGCCTTTCATAATGCTTCCTAGTGAAAATAAAAGCAGAATGATAAATGTTGGCTTCAGCATTGGTATTGTAATATGCCAGATTCGCTGAAAAATATTTGCACCATCCATTTTGGCAGCTTCGTAATACTCGTCGCTGATTCCCATGATGGATGCAAGATAAATAACCATAGAGTACCCCAAATTCTTCCATATATAAACTACTGTAATCAGAATTGGCCAGAGCCATGGTGTATTGTATATGTCTACTGGATCGAATCCGAACGATTTTAGTAACTGATTAACAAAACCGGACTCAACATTAAACATGTTAAACGCTAATACACTAATCAGAACAAATGAAACGAAGTAGGGTAGAAACATAATGGATTGTGTGATTTTTTTAAATACCTTACCTCGGACTTCACTTAATAGGATTGCTGCCCCTATAGATATCACGTTACCTAATATGATAAACACCACATTGTATCCAAGCGTATTGACTGTCAATCTCCACAGAATTCCAGATTGAGTTAAAAATTTAAAATTGTCTAATCCTACGAACGGACTTCCAAATAACCCACCTGCAAAATCATAACTTGTGAATGCATAATAGACGCCGACCATTGGAAAATAAGAATTTATTAAGAAGAAAAGCAGTGTCGGTGCTATCATCAAAAACATGATTTTATTCTTATTTAATTCGTATAAAAAACCTTTCTTCTTAAACATGACTGACCTCCTCCTGAATAGAATCACTCGTGAATCATTACTTCCAAATCTTAAAGGAAGCGAGTTCGATAATATACTGTACAATGCCGCACATTGCTGTAATCTCGGTACTTGTGAAGTATGAACTATCTGTACTTTTGTGGATATTCACTACATTTAACCTAATTTGGGCTGTGAAATTACGAATTTGATTGAAAGCACCAAACTGATGAATTATACTCAGACTAGTGATGAAAGGGGTTTCATAAAATGATGAAACAGTGGTCTAGAGAGCATAAAAAAGTTTATAGCCGAATACTCCTTGGCTCTATCGGATGTGTTGTTATTACCCTTTTGATAACTTCAACTATTCTTTATATGAACTTCACAAGTATCGCACTTAAACAAGTTTATCGTTCCGATTCGAATAGTCTGAATCAAATTAAAACAGAATTATCTACTATGACAGAGACTGTTACCTCACTGTCCTCCCAGATTTACACTGACCCTGCGGTATCCAAATTGTTGCATTATACGAACTTGAATATCTATGACGCCATTTTTGCACAGCAACAACTTGATAACTATCGCGCATCCTTACCATTCATTGAATCCATTTATGTATATAATGCGAAGTCCAATCAGTTCTATATTAGTTCCAATAATGCACGAAACGGAGTTCAAACGAAGTCCGAACTTGATGATAAGGGAATTCTAGACCTTTTTAAGAAATTCAAAGAACATCGTCCCTTCCAACCGATTCCCAGAACCTATAACATCAGTTCGATTATTGAGACCACTCTAGTATCAAGTTACACTTACTTGTGTTATAGCATCATTGATGATAATAACTCTTTAAATACAGCTGTCGTTGTCAATATCTCGGCATCATGGTTAGGCCTGCGAATGGATCAATCGGAGAAAGAGATATCGGGGAATAATACGTTTATCATTAATCAAGATGGAATATTATATTCCAGTAATGACAAGCAAGCGATGCTAACGGATCTGTCTGATAAAACCTACATACAGAAAATTATTCAGGATACTTCACACTCTACATATTTTGTGGACACAGTCGATGGAGTTAAATCTTTAATAACGTATACTTCACCCGATTCATTAGGCTGGAGATATGTTCGCATTACCCCTTATAACACTATCACTCAAGAAATAAGTGAAATGAGGTATCAAATACTCTTTATCTGTATTGGAATTCTTCTCTTAGGATTGTTGATTTCGTTAACTTCATCCCATGGTGTATATCGCCCGATTGACAAAGTCATACGCAAGTTCAAAACCCTGGAAACAGAAAATCGTAATCATCAACATATTCTCAAGCAGGATTTCCTTAGAAATACGATTTTAGGTAGAGAAACCAATAAAGCTGAGGTCTTACAACAAAAATTGCAATCCTTCAATTCAGGGCTTAAGGTTAATAGTAAATCCTTGATTGTTTTGATACGGATTGATCAGTTCCCATCAGTTCTCGAGAAATACAAAGATGATATTACATTGCTCAAATACGGCATAATGAACGTTTGCACGGAAATTGCCTCGCCGATCTTTCAAATCGAAGCCATTGATATGGGGGATGATAGTCTTTTATTTATACTCAACTTCCATGATCCGCTTTATAATATGGAACGGGATTCGCTGATTGAAATGGCGGAGATTATGCAGTTGTCAATTACCAAACATTTGAAATTATCCATCTCGATTACCTTTAGTCCTGAGAAGGAATCAATCGAGCAATGCATTTTAGTCTACAAGCAAGTACTTGAGGCTTCTTACCATCGATTATTCAAAGGACACGGCAGCATCCTCTTTTCGGTTGACATTATGAACTTAAAATCTAAAGAATATATATTTCCCGTTCACAAAGAAAAACAGTTCATTGAATCCTTAATGTCAGGAAATGTGGATAAGGCCCGCAGCTTTTATATCGATATCGTAGGAGAAATATCAGAATATTCTTTCACCGTTGTTCAACTTGTCATATCGCATCTAGCACTCACCGTTAATAATGTCTTGCGGGCATTAAAAAAGAACAATGCGATTTTAACGATACCCGAATTCGATACAACGTTCTTACTTCCAAATCGTGTTGAAACCATGGAAGAAATCAACACTCCGTATTTCAAGATATTTGAAGAAATAAGTCAAAAGCTCGAAGAGAAACGAAGTACAAAACAAGAAGATCTCATTAGAAAAGTACATCAAATTATTGAGCGAGATTATTGCAATTCCAGCCTGTGCTTAAATTCAATTGCAGACGAGTTATCGATGTCTCCAATTTATTTCAGTCGGTTATATAAACAATTAACCACAAAAGCACTATCTGATAAAATTAGCGAAATGCGGTTGAATAAAGCCAAAGAACTCCTGAAAACTTCTGAATACACCATTGTTGATATCGCTGAAAAAACAGGATTCACTAATAGTTCGTATTTTTATCGTTTATTTAAGAATAGCACTGGTATAACTCCAAGCGATTATAGGAAAGCAAAATAAATGTTTGAGAATAAACATCGTGTGTAGCATGTTGATTACAATCAGCACAACAAGGTCCATGCGCAATAATTGCATGGGCCTCTCACAGATCACGTGGATACACTATCAACTCCACATAAAACATTAGGTAGTAGTAAAGCTTCTCTAGATTCGGTAGCTGGATACAAAAAAACACCCCATCAACCATTTAAGGTGATGGGGTGTTTTTACCGATGTTACTGCGTATTAATTTAGATACAGAACGTTTTAGTGATAATAACCAGCAAAATGAACAATACTAATATTGCCGCTGTACTTCCACCAATACCGCAATATCCACCAATTCCTCCAACAACTTCACCCACAGCAATTCCTCCTTTGGTTTAAGGTACATCATATCTTATGTAGTAATTAGGGATTAGTAAGGGCTCTACGGTAAATAAAAGACCCAGGGCTTTTAGCTAACATAAAATTATTTGATCATGTTTTTGACTACGTTTGATAAAAATTACGTTGTGGAGCAAAGTGTTTTCTTTAATAATCCTAGAGTCTGAGCAACTCAAGTTATTCAAAAGACTATATTGCAGATCTACATTTCCAGCTCCAACCAAGCCACATACTCCACATGTGTGGAGTGTACAGTGTAACAAATCTTATACGATGTGTCCCCAACAAATGAAAAGCCTGACTACGGAAAATCGCGGTCAGGCACTTCTTTTTAAATATGCTATTCTACGGTGTAATGATATGTTATGGTGCACCCACACTCTTTATCTGAATACGGTATTAATGCGAAGCGCACCATTATATTGAACAAAGAGAGACAATGAACCTAAGAAATTCATGTCCATAAACATTTTATGCTTCTCTTCCAGCTACACTCAAATTCAAATAAATAATATTTAGTTTCTTTATCTCATTAGTACGTTAAGGAAACTGTGGATCAAAGCCCTTTAGAGCTATATCTTTTGGGGTTTTACCTTTCTACATTCAAGTGGGCCGTTGCTCTCACAAAAGAAAAATTGTGACCAAAAACCAATTCTAATAATTAGTCCTGTATAATGTACGCAAATGAAGCAAAATGCTATTGGGTTGCCGCTTTCGCAAATTTTCAATTGGGTTTTATGATCGTCCTTCTGCCGCACATACTAAATTGGAAGAACATGCAAGAGGAGTGGGAGTGGGGACTGAAGCTGGCTACCTGTCTTTACTCGGATTGATTCCAAAGTGTTTTTTGTACAATTTGCTAAAATAAAAAACATCTGAGATCCCCACTCGATCAATGATTTCCGAAATCGGATGTTTGGTAGTCCGAAGAAGTAACCGTGCCTGCTTCAGCCTATAGGACTCCATATACTCCATGACAGATATACCCTGTTGTTCCTTAAAAAGCTTAGACAGATGCGATCGACTTAGATTTACATGAGCACAAACATCCTCTAGAGATACCTTGGTGGCATAACGGTCATGAATGAAAGTTAAAGCCTTAGAAATCTCTTTGCGATGTCTACTATTCCAATCCAGCTCTCCAAGCCACTCTGTAAAGACAAGCTTGAAATCCGAGAGCCGGAAAGCCAGAAGCTGGTCGATATCCGACTTCAATGACGCAGGGACGGCAAACCCGCTTTTCTCAATAAACTGAATCAACGTCTTTAAATCTCCCTTTACCGATACAGATGGGCGGCATAAATGACGGAGTAGCTCGAAATAGGCCTCGATCACGCCAGGTAAAGCCGCAACCTGAAGCCTTTCATTGCCACTTCCCTCCACGGATTGAAAGAAGGAATACAAATCCAAGCCTGCAACCGGCGCTGGCACGTGCTTAGTGTTAACGATACAAGCATTTTTCTCATAGAAGAAATGAACCAATTGCTGACGGGATTCTAACACCTTCTGAAAAAAATCGTCCATATCGCTAAAGTCGCAGTTAATCAAGAAGGAGGCCTCGAGCCCCAGATATTGCTTAGTGATGGCCGAAATATCCTCAATCTTCAATGCATGGCGGTCATCGTCAGATTCTCCTAGATCAAGGACAACAAAGCGATTATCTCCCAGATGAAATAACTCATTTCCCTTATTCCATCGCTTAATTATTTCGCGCACTACATTAATCAGGGCGTAAACGGCTAGATCGGCCCGGCCCCTATATTTGTTTCCTGTCCAATCTACGAATCTTTCAATTTCCATTATTGCAAATTTCGAAGGGGTGTCGAATGCCTCCATGTACACGGAAACAGCCAGACGCTCGGCTCTCCGAAGAAGCTCCGCATTGTGGATATGCCCATTTAGTCGTTCGTAGAACAAAGAATTCTGCACCATTAATCTTTCGTTGGGTTCGAATTTAGCTTCTTTTTCCACAGATTTATCCAGAAAAAGAATAGCTCTATTGATTTCCTCAGCCACGCTATCTTTGGTAATCGTTGCTTTCAAGAGATAGTTTCGCGCCCCATACTCCAACGCCTTCTGCGCCAGCTCGAATTCGGCGAAGTTGCTCAGAACGACGAACCATACGTAAGGATATCTCATCCGACACTGTCGAATCAATTCCATTCCATCCATGACCGGCATCCGAATATCAGTCAACACGATATTCGGGAGTGACCGTTCCATTTGCTGCAGCGCATCCTCACCGTTCACCGCCTCCATGACGACGGATAGGCCCTCCATCCCGCGAAGCATGGCCACAAGGTGAGTGCGAATGCCGTATTCATCATCCACGATCATAATATTCATATAGCTTCACCCTTCAACTCCGGTATCGTTAAGGATATAATCGTTCCATTCGGCTGCCTACTGGTCATCTCCAATACTGATCGTTCTCCATAATGCAAACGCAATCGCTCACGAACATTATTCAGCCCAATGGACTTACGAGAAATCGATGCGGGCGAAACCATAAATCCGACACCGTCATCGGAAACGGTGAATCGTACGCCGCTGCCCCAACGTTCGGCTTGAATGAGAATGCAGCCCTTCATTCTCCCGCTGAAGCCATGTTCAAAGCTATTCTCCACTAGAGGCTGTAATAGCATTCTTAAGATTGGCAAGGGATTCAACTCCTTAGAGAAGTCTATCGTCACAACTATATTTTCGCCGAATCTAGCCCGTTGGATTTCCACGTATTTCAGAAGATATTCCTTCTCTTCTTCTAAGGTCCAATACCGCTCGTTGCGATATAATTGTTGCTGCAAGAGATACGATAGCGACAGCACCAATGAACCTATCTTATCTTGAGAGGATTGTTCTGCGAGAAACCGGATGGTATTCAATGAATTCAACAGAAAGTGAGGATTCATTTGCTCCTGCAGGATTTGCATTTCCAGATTCCTCTTCTCTGTTGCAGCCCATTCCAAATTGTTGCGGGAGATCTGGAGGTTATGAATCAACTGTTGCAGTAACTCTGACAATTCAGCTAAATGATAATCAGAGTGCACAGCGACGGATAGATCAAGCGAAGGGTTAACCAACCGTTTGGATAATAGCCGTATTTGATGAAGCACCTGGCTGATCGTCTTCATTACGAAGGTCGATGTCGTGATGAAGATGACTAATATAATAAGGATGGTCGCTAGGACTGTAAGCTGAAAATAGCGTAATTCTTTCTGAATGACGGCCGTAGAGTCCGTCTGGATCATTGTCCATCGCGTAGGCAGCAATAGGATCTCCGAATCTACTGTAGCCCCGTCTCTCCTTGGCTGATCCGATCGAGTGGCGAAGATCAGATTATTTCTGTCGTCCCAAATGGCATATGACCCATTGTCGTTGTTCAAGATTCCCTTCAAATTCTCTAAAGGAATAACTACCGAGACGATACCTCTTTTGCTCGCAGTAATCGGACTGAATATCCACCGGCTAAGCACGATCAGGGGCTCACCTCCCTCTTGGGGCTTAAGTAATCCCCATTGGTAGCTATTGAAAATATCGTACCCGTTCCACTGAACCGTCTTGAGGATTCCCGCCTGTAGTTCTCCTTTTTGTAAACCAAATCTAGATGGATTGGATTCAAACATATTCCCGAAGTTGTCTTGTATGACAACCGCATACTTTTCATTTAAGAAGAAGGTATACTGAAGCCGTTCTATGGCCTGGAGATAGGTCGAGTTTTTCCCGATGCTCAGTGGATCCTTCTCCTGTAGCGCCTGGATGAATGTTTTGTCGTAGATGAAGTTGTTGGTCGACATGAAAGCCCGTTGAAACAGGTCCTTCACCCGGGAGGCTGTCTGTTCTACTTTAATCCGGTTAATCTCCGCTACTTTATTCACCATTGTACGTTCGAAATAATGATAGGCAGCAAATAAAATTATGATCAGCGGGATGAAAATGGCGACGAGTAAAATGATAATTCTCCGCTGTACGGATCTCGTTCCTTGATACCACTTACTTCCCCATCTCATGACATATCTCCTTAGTTAGAAAGAGCTAAGCCCACCACAAATGATGGGCTTAGCCACTAGGCCTAATTATTTTGTTGTTCTTTGATAGCTATATCTACTTTTTCTTTCACCTCACTCAACACCTCATCGACCGTCTTCGAGCCGGTATAGTATTGGCTGATGATATCGAGGAATGTTGATTCGTATTCTTGCGGCGCACCCACTACTGGCTTCTCTTCCACGTTGATCACATTCGGATCGCCGCCGAACAAGTAGGTCACTTGCTCAAGAGTAATATCGTCATCCTTCAAAGCATTGGTTAAATCCTCAAAGTACTTGTCTTTGCTTACTTTAGTATACATTGGAAGCGTGCCTGTGCTCAAGGTGTAGTCGGTAATATATTCCTTTGCAAGGATAAGAGCTTCTTTCGCATTTTTCGAGTTCTTCGGTATACCTAATGAATCGATGCTGGACCAGTTCATGTGCTTCCCTGCCATTTCCGTTGGAACCGGCATTGGCGCGATACCCGCTTTCCAGTCACGTGGGAATTTATCCTTCTTCGTCGCCGCGAGTTGGGCATACCACTGTGCTCCTACAACCATTCCGTAATTCCCATTCCAATAGGAAAGGAAATCCGTATTATTCTGGATATACTCCGCGATCGGTATGGCCGCTTTCTTGACGTTCATGACATCGTTCATCCATTCCAAGCTGCGTTTGAATTCCGGGGCATTGATATTGACATTGCCGTCATCTGTGTAGAACTTGCCGTTATTCAACTGGCTGCCGTAACCGTAGAAATACATTCCCCAGTTGTTATAGAACATGCCATACACCTTTTCCTTACCACTCAGGTTCGTAAGCTTTTGTGCTACGATGGCCATTTCATCCCATGTCATCGGCACATTAGCATCTGGGTAAGGCACATTGGCATCATCGAATACTTTCTTGTTGTAGTACAGCATCCAGTTATTTTGTTGAATCGGGAAACGATAATATTTACCGTCTTTATCCGGCTTGAAGTTGCCGAAATCTTTGGCCATATCGACCTCGACTTCTTTGGCGATATCGTCAAGCGGCATTAAAAAGCCCTTATTAATGGCATCGAATTGTTCTACGCCATTGCCCCAGATCAAATCGACTTGCTCGCCGCTAGTCAGCATGATGTTGCGCTTGGTAATGTATTGCTCATGAGGTACGGAAATTGGATCGACTTTGATGTTCGGATATTTCACTTGGAAACGTTCTAAGAACGCCTTGAATTCCGTGGAATCCATATACTCCGAAATATTCAAGAACTTAAGCGTTACTTCTTTGTCCGAACCATTGTCTTTAGACTCGGCTGCCGGTAAAGATGCTTCTCCACTGCTTTCACTGCCTTTATTGTTTCCTTTGCTGCCACAAGCGGAGAGTGCGAACAATAGCATAAATACTGTTAAAATTAACACTGACTTTTTAATCATGTTGTAACCTCCCCTTATTTATCTTGGTCTTGTTTTCATTATGAACTGGAATCGAATTCTCTCAAATGTAATAAATGCTTTTCTATTTGTATTATTGTGCGGTCTTATCCTTTTAACCCTGAAGACACAATGCTTTCGATGAATTGCTTCTGAAGAGCTAGGAACACGCCGAGCACCGGGATGATCGCTAAGCAGGCCAATGCCATTTGCATCGCGTATTGCTTACCGAATTGCGTTTGGAAGCTTTGAAGACCCATCGGTATTGTATACATGTCTTTGGAATGCAGGAAGATAAGCGGCTGATAATATTGATCCCAGATCATAAAAAAGCTAAGAAGTCCCAGCGTTAACAACGGTGTTCTAGCAAGCGGAAGCGCGATTTTTATAAAGGAACGAAATATACCAGATCCCTCTATGTACGCCGCGTGTACTAATTCTTTCGGAAACGTGAGGAAAAATTGTCGCATCAGGAAAATAGACAGAATGTCGACGATGTTCGGAATAATTAAAGCCCAATGCGTATCCAGCAAACCAATAAATCGAAAGAATATAAATTGAGGGAGCAATGTTAACTGATAGGGAATAAACATCGTTGTGAGAAAAAAGAAAAAAATCGTTTCCGAATAGCGAAACTTCAGAAATCCGAAGGCATATCCTGCCAAAGTCGATAGAAGGAGTCTGAGCACAACGGAAATGATCACGACAAACAAGGAATTCCACAGCCAAGTAGGGAACGCGGTATCCATCAAAATATGCTTATAATTTTCCCAGTTGATCTGATCCCAATGAATAAAAACAAAGGGCCGTTCGAAAACTTGGTTCTCATATTTGAAAGAAGTAGACACCATCCACAGCAGAGGCGTAATAAAGACAAGCCCAATCAACAAGTAAATGATAGAGCGAATTGTGTATCTTACATTCTGACTTAACAGCACGTTCTAAACCTCCCTCCGTGACAAATTATTGATAGAAAACCCACTTTTTCTGGGCAATCCAGTTGATCGTGATGAACACCAATGTAAGCAAGAATAAGAACATTCCTACTGCCGAAGCGTAAGAGAAATTATTATATTCGAACGCCGAACGATAAATGTGGTAGGTCAGCGTAGTCGTGCTGAAGGCCGGTCCACCTTTAGTCAGAAGCGCCATTTGATTGAAGGCTTGAAGGCCTCCGATAATCGTAATTAATAACAGAAAGAACGAGGTTGGAGAAATAAGCGGAAACGTGATGTGCTTAAAGCGTTGGAACCGCTTGGCTCCATCGATAGCTGACGCCTCGTAATAGTCTTTGGACACGCCCTGTAGGGCGGCCAAGAACAATATGCAATGATAGCCTACGTCTTTCCATGAACCGATAATGGCCAGGATGGGAAGTGCCCAATCTACATCGACCATGTATTGGGGTGGGTGATTTACCCCCAGACTCATGAGCAAGCTGTTCACCGGGCCTTCCGTCGGGTGAAGGAATACGTTCCACACGACAAGTGTTGCAACGTACGTTGTGATGTACGGAATAATAAAGAAGGTTCTAACGATACCTCTTGCCCGCATTTTACTATTCAAGATGAGCGCCATCCCAAGACCCATTGTTAACGTTAGCGGAACATATATGGCCATATAGACCAAGGTATTCCTAACGCTTTTCCAGAAGTCCGCGTCGTGGATCATTTTGTCATAGTAGGTAAATGACTTGAACTCGAACGTATTACTCATCAAATCAACCTTGAAAATGCTCAGCAAAAAAACACAAATCATGGGGATCAGCACAAACAATAAAAAACCAATAAGTGCCGGAGTGGCAAACATCAATCCAGCTCGCCGTTCTAATTTCTCCAATGAGTACGATCTGACTTTTTTCCTTTTGGGTTCGTTTTTCAATGCAATTTCCATCATGCGTCCTCCTTTGTCCTTTGCTACTTGTGTGTATTATGACTCAATCAGCGGTTGGGAAGGAATAGAACAATGACCGCACTTATTTGTAATATCGTCCGATTCAACTTACACGGAATGCGTCGTGATCCTTCATCACTAGAATCTAGCATTAGCCTAGTCATCATCAATTCCCCCCCGATTCTGAATCAATATATTAAGGCAATTGATAATTCTTCTTTGGATTTTTTTTAGCTTATAAAGATAATATTTATATGATCGGTGGGATTTGATGAACTTGAGGGATGAATTACATATAGCAGCAGCTAGTAATCAAAGGGTGTCTGTACGGCTTCATAATAGCGGCGAGAGATACCGGAGTGGCAGAAGTGTCTAAAGATCTCGAACGCGCTAAATATACAGATGTCAGACGGTCCTATTTGGGTGCCATAAAAGGATATCAAACATGTGCCGCGAGTGATAAATATGTTTTAGCAATACAAAGACCACATTGGCACTATGCCTATGTGGTCACTGCTTGCACTATCGTTCCCCGCTTTTTCGTTCAACTATCCTGCCCGTTAGCTTAATAACGCATCGTCAGTCAAATACTATATTTTCTCAGTCTACAACTTTATTTTCATTGAACAAGAGCTCTAATTTTTAAAAAAAGCGAACTGTGCGCTCCAAGACAGAAAAAATCGCCAGTTTCTCATAGGAAACTGACGATTCTCATTATTCATTCAACATGCTTGTTTTCCCTGCGGAAATGATCGGGGGTCATCCCAACATGTTTCTTAAATGATACATAGAGGTAAGTTGTATTGTTGAATCCGATCATTTCTCCAATTTTTCAGGCTGAAAGCCCGATTAATTGGGATACCATCTCCAGGAGGCAGGCGCTGATATCTTCCTCCTGTAATCTAATTTTTCTTATTGATTGCCGGATTGATCATGAGGTACTGTGACGGTCACAGATTCAACCGCTTTGTTGCCTGCTTTATCGGTAGCTGTATACGTGATGGTATAGATGCGTGATTTTTCGGCACGCAAACTGAATGAAGTGGCGGCTGTACCGAAATCGGCCTGAATGTCGCCTTTACCGCTATCCGATTGATTACTCGTGATAGACGTTAACACCACAGATCCAACGTCAGATATAGTATCGCTCGAATTCAACAGGACATGGATCGTCACCATTTTATGATTCGCTGGCCAAATCGACGTCTTATCCAACTGGACGGAAAGCGTTGGAGATGTCTTGTCAACTTTAAATTCGACGGTTTTGAGTTGCTCTACATTGCTTGCCTGATCCTTGCTGCGGTATCCGAGCTTATAAGTTCCGTCACCGAAAGCTGGAATGGAGCCGGTGTATATGATCCATTGACCGTCATTCACTTGGTATTCCGTTGTTACGGAGCCTCCGTAAACACTGGCGCTTACGGATAAGCTTATGGCCACATCCGTTGTGTACCAGCCGTTCTTGCCGTTAGGCGCAGCCGGACTTAACGTTGCGGTGGTTACGGGAGCTATTTTATGAATGTTGCTTACCGTAATGCTGGTTACATTCGATACATTTCCTACTGCATCAATTCCTCTTGCATACACGGTATCATTGTCGGAAACAACCACTGGGGAGGTGTATGCTGTCCACGCGCCGCTTGCTCCCACTTTATATTCCATCAACGAAGCGTCTGCCGGGTAGCTGATCATTACTGTGACGCCTTGGTTGGTCGGTGCTGTTGTATCTACAGCCAAGGTTGCATCGATAGGTGCTATGTGATCGATATTGCTGACCGTGAAGCATATCTCATTCGACACATTGCCCGCAGCATCCGTTCCTCTTGCATAAACCGTGCTGTTTTCGGAGACAACAACTGGAGCGCCGTATGCCGTCCATTCGCCGTTATCTCCCACCTTGTACTCCATTAATACAGTGTCGTCCGGATAGCTAATTGTTACGGTAACGTCCCTATTGGTTGGTGCTGTAATGTCTGCAGACAACACGGGGTCGACCGGAGGAACCCCTTTTAATACGATAAGTACGAACGTCCTTGTGTCCGAAACAGTACCTTTGGTGATCGTTACTGATAGCCTTACAGTCGCATCAGATTCGGACGATAACGGGCGGGTTACCTTACCGTTCGCGTCGATGACAGATGTAGTGTCACTGCTCCAAGTAATAATTGTCCCGTTCGCACCGCTCGTTATCAAATTAACGTTTTTGGTTACACCTACTTCGCTGTCACCTTCCGCGTAGCCAATAGCAAGACTCGCTTTATCCAATGCGACGTCTATCTGATCGGATTCAATCGTAATTGATGTGGATCCTTTTACTCCACTGCCGTCAGTGGCCGCTGCGACTACTTTCACTGTACCTCCTCTTATTGCCGTTAGTAATCCATTGGTATTTATAGTTGCTTTATCCGTTGATGTGATACCATCAGCCTCGAAGACGTTCCAAGTTACTCTGCTGTTTGCATCTGAAGGGAGGACGTTGGCCTGCATTTGCAGCGTACCATTCACGGAGAGCGAATTTGCACCGCCTGTGCCATTTACAGAGATCGATGTAACTAATGACTGTCCATTAATGATCAATTCCGTTATGTTCGGTTCTCTTCCCCAACCATTTGAATCTATTTGAGTGGCAGAGATATAAAGCCTTATTTTTTGTGCAGTAATATTTACGAAAGAATGTGTGACCGACGAATTTATCGTTGTTCCAGTTACAATATCGACCCAACTTGATCCGTTATAATATTGTACTTTATACCCGGCTGTCCTGTTTAATTTTTCCTTGATTGTTACCTGATTGATTATTTTATTTGTTCCGAAGTCCATTTGAAGCCACTCATTTACTCCGGTTCCGGACTGCGGCGACCATTGTGTGCTGGTGTTCCCATCATTCGCTTTGCTGGGCGTAAAATCTGAATTATATTGACTCGATGCAGTTGCATTTGCACTCAAAGAGAGATTTTGGAAGTTTTGAGGCACACGTTCAATATTCAATTCGGCAGCAGAAGCAAAGCCGCCATGTCCACGGGTAGCTGTCAGTTTCACATAAGTTGCTGATACTGAATTAAAAGTTGCGATCTTTTCCGCTTTATCATCCGCCCACGTTCCGGATACTGCATCCGTAAACGTTACACCATCCGTGCTTGTAGAAATCGTGTAATCCGTAATAACACCATTGGAATCACTATCTTGCCTTGGCAGGTACCTTAATTTCGTAATGCTGTAATTACCCCCAAGATTTATCGTTATGGACTGCGGAAGATTGGTCAATGGAGACCATTCGGTATGCCACATCGTTGAATTGGCCCCGTCCAGCGTTTTGCTTGCCTCAAAACCGCTATGCTGGCTGGTTGCAGTGGCTGTCATTTGTGATTGAGGGATGTCATTGGGATTAGGAACTACAGGAACATAATTGTTGTTTCTTGTTACCGTAAAACCTTGAGATGTGTCAATTGTGTCGGTATCCGAATACATATAGGACAAAGTTATACCTTTGGTTACTCCACTCTGTGCAAACGTATTTCCTGATATAGTTACATTTTTTGAACCTTTTGCATTGATCTGAACCCCCCCTTCCTGAGCGATGTTATTGGTAAAGTTGAATCCGTTGACGCTTCCTGCAAAGATCGAGGTGGTTCCTCCCGTCTTATAAAATGAATTACCTCTAATACTGATGTTGCTGTGCACGGTCTGATCAGGGTTCGTGGAAGGCGCGCTAGGCGAAATGTCTATGACAGAATTCCCATTGTTATTGAATGTATTATTGCTTATGGTTACGTTCCTGACCATACCGGATTCATACCAACTGCTGGCATCATCGGCAATCAAGATCGCACTCATTTCCATTCTGTTGAATCTATTGTGATCAATTAGAACATTCCCGCGAGTTGTCACCAGGATGCCTCTTGTAGGAATGGATTCAAAAGTTGAATTGCTAATTGTGACATTCGGGTTCCACGTTGCATTTTCCACAAAGTAATCATTAACGGTAATCGAGCTTGGAACATTTTTATCAAGGGTAAGCAGGATATTATTGTCATCTACTCGAGTCACACCATATATGATAGCGCTTTCAGATGGTAGAAGTGTTGAACCCTTTATAAAATCGATACTGTCATTAACCGCAAATGCATCAAAGCCCCAGCTCTGCGAGTGGTTAAATCTAACCTTGATCTGGTTGGAGGCCGGTTTGTCGACAATTTGTAGATGAGTACCGTGAATATTGATCGGATCATCATGTGCTCCGAAGAAGTTGGAATTGTTTACCGTTATTTGGCCTTTGCAACCCGAAATTTGCATGAAATCGGCCATAGATGCGTTTGTCCGCCCACTTCCCGTTTTCGGTGCGAAATTTAATTGATCAAAGGTAAGATTTTCACTATACTGCCCTACGATGCCTAGTCCAGGAGCAGCGTAGAAGTTTACCCCTGTCCAGATTACATTCTTACTCCGGTAAATAAAAGCACCCTGTTCTTTGCGAACGTCGTTTCTAATCTGATAGACGTGTCCAATGGTTATTTTGGGGGCGCTGGCGTAATTAAATCTTACTCTCCTGTCTCCTAAATCCTGTGCGGTAGCAGCATTTGCAATGGGATTCGATGTTCTCCACGTCTTTTTCGTATTCGGATCGTACTCCTGCACTTGAGTTACGTTTGCGTACCCTCGCGCTACCCAATTATCTGTCGCGTTGCCATTGCTCTCAACCTCGCCTGTCCATTGAAGACGATTATTTACAATCTTATACAAGGAATCCGGATGAACATTCATTTCAATATAATTGCTGCCGACTGCGGCCACTGTCATTTCGGACATAACCGGCCGCTTGAAATCAAAGCTAATGTTATTCATGTTCACATTTACGGCATAGTCAAATACAATGGGCGTCATCACGCCGTGGAACATCAGCGTCGAATCGTTTCCCCGTATCGTCAAGTCGCTGATGTTATTAATCAAAAGTCCGACCTTTCTCCACCCTCCTGACGTTTGTGATGCAGTCGATGCATTGGAAATATAATATTGAGCATCCAAGGCAGACGAGTCCTTAAAGTTATATGTGGCTGTCGGAAAATCCAAAATGACCGGTTTCGCAGCATTTTTGACGGCTGCAATAGCTTCATTAACTGCGGGACCCGCATCATCCCCGGAATAAGTAACGGTGATAACCGAATAATTAACACCACCAATTGTTTCTTTGGTTTGAGTATAATTTGCAGAAGCAGCATTTGCCTTCGGTGTCTGAATAACAATTGTGAATATAACTGCAAATACAGTGAGAATCAGAAACGTAGAAATTAAAATCTTATTCATTTGAAGCATGTTAAACATACTTTTTCCACCCTTCTTTTTCCTAAAAATCTCAACTCGAATTTGCTGCACTTTCCAAAGAGAAACCTATAGCTGATTTTGTCCCCCCTTTAGCTAAACAAGTTTATTGTTAGCCCAAATAAATTATAATCCATTACACGTAAAATGATTTGTAGTATTAGCTGAGATCATTTGTATTTTTGTATTGTTTTCTTCACGTTGCGTATTTGTATGTACTAACATCAAAGTAAAGCTTAACCGAGCCGATAGCGCCAATAATGTGGCTCTTGTCTGCAATAAATCTGAATCTATTAGACTCAGGCTCGGCATATTAAGAATGGCAATGTGCTAGAGATTGACCCGAAATACTCCCACGTTGTAAAGGATTTATTCCGTCTTTATCTCTACGAAAATATGGGGCTATATAAGTTATCGAGGTATTTAAATAACGTAGGTATCCCAACACCTAGGGCACCCTGAATTGTTAAAGCATGTTAATAAAGAAAAAGACCTGGACAATAACATCCAAGTCTTTGAAAAACAAGTAATGAATTTGCTGCACCTCATATTGCTCATCCATATCATATACAAGGGGCGTAGGAATTAATCCTGCCCCATCCATTTTAGCCACACTGTACACTCCACATGTATCGAGTGCTGACAGTAGAATAAACTAAGATGTGGCTGTAGAAGCCAATATTAACTTCCATATTTTAAATTCCCCAAGGGCAGCCTTAAGTTATCCCCGTTTCAGCTTTAATAAATACACTGGTAAATATGTTGCAATTAACATAGGTATAACCAGCTTCACTTGGAAGATCATGATTAAAAGCAAAAAAACTGCCAGCGGCTTCCGGAGTACTGCACTGGCGAGAGATGTGGTGACTACGGCAATGGATGTTACCGGATCTATCGAGAATAACAACGCAATTCCATAGCCTATGCTTACCCCTGCGAAAATAATAGGAAATATATGTCCTCCACGCCAACCAGAGGCTAAACAAAATTCAGTTAAAAATAGCTTTACAATACCTATTGCCAATAATAAATAAGCTGACATACCGGTCCACTTAGCAGCTATTTCGGTTAACTCATGCTCCCCCGAAAATAAAGTAATAGGGAGAATCGTACCGACTAATCCTAGTACTATCCCGCCAATAACAGCTCTAATGACTTTATAATTTTCAAGTGGTTTGAGTACCTTTTGGGCACTATGACTAAATAATTCATATAATTTTGCAAGCAATACTCCTAAAAGGATCAGCGGAATTATAGCTAATATTTCATATCCGCCTAATGCTGGTGTACCAAAATCCGCTATGAAAAATTGTTTGTTATCTATTTTGGATAATAGGATAAATACAGAAAAACCTGCGGCAGTAGTTAATGAATACACAACTGTCTTTATTAGCTTAATATGCCTTGATTCTTTTGTATCTTCTAACAATGTACTAACTCCAAATAGCGGCGCCCTAAAAACCATACCTATTGTTGCCTCAATACTATATTCGATGATGATATCTCCATGTTCATTTAATATAGATTTTTTCTTAACTAATGATTTCAAAACATCTCCTGCCCACGTAGAAAGGCCTCCTACTATCCCGACTAAAGCCGCCTCGGGACCAAGACTGGCACCAAAAGAAAGTACACAAATTGCAGTTATGGCGCCCTTAAACACTGAACTGTAATCAATTCTTTTTGTTTGCTTGAATTCTGCTACTACTTCATCTGTTAAACGCGGGTAATTACCAAGGTACTTTTGAGATAAACCTATCAAAATACCGCCAACTACACACACGATTAGTGGCCAAGCTCCAATATCAATTACATTCGGCAAATCAACCCATAAAAAGCGAGTCGTTACAGAAAGAATAGCTAAAAAGCTCCATACGAGAAGCCCAACAATCCCTCCTGTAATGATGCTATATAGAATAAAAGTACCTGCTCCTAAAAACTTCATTCTCTTATTGCCCCACTTTCCTAATAAGCACAGATCCTGATGCATTAATAATTTCTGACGTTGCCACAGGCAGGGTTCGTTACAGTTTAATTATTTCTTATCAATACTGGTGTTATACGTCTCAGCAGTACGATAGTTTCTACATGCATCGAATGTGTATACTTAAGCCCCAACATTGATATTTAACATCCACGCCTCAACCGCTCACACAATCAATTCTGTGCATCAAACGAAAAAAAATGATACTATGTATGATGGGCAAAGGACTTTGCTATAGATTATATCGTTTTTATATGTTGCATCAGAAGGAGATAATATGAGTAACGAACAAAATTTTTGGCTTGATTTACCAAAGCCGTTTTTTATATTAGCACCAATGGAAGATGTCACAGATGTTGTATTTCGTCACGTCATTAGTGAAGCTGCAAAACCCGACGTATTTTTCACGGAATTCACAAATACAGAAAGTTATTGTCACCCTGTAGGAAAAGACAGTGTACGTGGTCGATTAACGTTCACAGAAGATGAGCAACCGATTGTCGCTCACATTTGGGGCAATAAACCTGCATTTTTTGAACAAATGAGTATTGATCTGAAAAAACTTGGTTTTCGTGGTATCGATTTAAACATGGGATGCCCAGTACAAAATGTCGCAGCCAATGGGAAAGGTGCTGGATTAATACAACATCCTGAAGTTGCAGCAGAAATTATTCAAGCAACAAAAGCAGGTGGATTGCCGGTTAGTGTTAAAACAAGATTGGGTTACTCTGACATTGACGAGTGGCGCGATTGGTTAGGACATATATTGAAACAAGATATCGCGAATCTTTCCATTCACCTTCGTACAAAAAAAGAGATGAGTAAAGTAGATGCACACTGGGAACTAATCCCTGAAATAAAAAAATTACGCGATGAAATTGCTCCAAATACGTTGTTAACTATTAATGGAGATATTCCCGACCGCGCAACAGGTTTAAAATTAGTAGAACAATACGGCGTTGATGGTGTCATGATTGGCCGCGGCATTTTCACCAATCCATATGCTTTTGAAAAAGAACCTAAAGAACATAGCGCGAAGGATTTTCTCAATTTACTTCTTTTACAGTTGGATCTTCACGATAAATATTCAAAAGAAACCGAACCACGTCCATTTAAACCACTTCTTCGCTTTTTCAAAATCTATGTTCGTGGATTTAGAGGCGCAGGAGAACTAAGAAACCAATTAATGGACACCACGTCAACAGATGAAGTACGTCGTTTAGTAAAACCTGTTTTAGATCAAGAATTAGATTGAAGCATACCCACCTGTTCATGATTTAAAAGACTTACTGTTAAAACAAGTCTTTGAAAATGTACCTTATAGAATAGACACTTAAATGGATACTGACCTTTTTATACAACGTAGGCTTCCCTCTCATGAGGAAAGCCTACGTTGTTTTTGATGATCGTATGGAGCTTTCATTTACCGAGTATTCCAGAATCCGAATGTACTTCTCCTTCAAAAGGAGAAGTACATATAAAAAGATGTTAGGAAGTAGTCTTTAATATCGCTAGGATGGCAGCAGCTACAGGTAGAGAGGTTAATCCTCCATGTTGGACAACCACTCCACCAATTGCGGATCCACCTGCGATTCCTAAGTTAGAGGCTACTGGATTCAACGATGCAGCGAGATCCTTCGCTTTGGGTGAAGACTGCTTAGCCAAATCAATCAAATAAAGCTGGGCGGATGCACTCACAAGACGTGATGTTTTCAGGGTACTCTCCATCCTATCTCCATTTTAAATTTTACATATCCTTACTCATAATACTCATTGGACTATATTGAGCAATCCTATTTTTCGCACAACATGAATAACGCCCCCACAATTGCATAAAAAAAGAAGCCCCCCACAAGTTCAATGAACTCATGAGAAGCTTCTTTTGTGTTACCATTTAGAGGTCCCCCTTACGAGAAACCCTTGATGTATAAGGGATTAACCCCTTATTACATCATGCCGCCCATTCCACCCATGCCGCCCATATCAGGCATACCAGCTTTTTCTGGCTCTGGCTTGTCAGCGATTACTGCTTCAGTAGTCAAGAACATTGCAGCTACAGATGCAGCATTTTGCAATGCAGAACGGCTCATCTATTGGTATAATCACGTTTATTCACTATCTAAAGAATATAGACTACTTCTCGTATTGGTGTTGATATTTCAATTATAAAGTAGTGATGGAATCAAGTAAAGTAGTGTTGTAAATACTAAGTGAGTTGTTTATTATCAATACATTTAGACCCAAGCTGAATAAACAGCTCTTTTACACTTACTAGCCCTACCATTTTCAACCAGCCACACGAGACATCGTGTCTGTACGGCACAAGTATGATATAAAATAAATTTCTGTTGCGTGGGCTTGGAGTGCATAGCTCTCTGTCAGATATAAAATTAACTAAATAGGTAAAAACCTCCCCCCTCTATCATCATACAAACAAAAAAAGCCTTCACACGGAAGACTTCAATAGAATGGTTACGTGTTTATAAAGTTAAGATATTAGAATGCCGATGCAATTATCGTGTCTCGTTAGTTAAATTAAAGCTTCATTTTTAAACCCTCATGAGTCGCTTTAAATCCTAAACGTTCATAAAAACGCAACGCATCTTCACGCTTTTTGTCAGTCGTTAGCTGAATAATATGACAGCCTCGCTCTTTTGCACGCTCAATTGCCCATAGGATTAACTTGCTCCCAATACCTTTTCCCCTTTCAGAAGATACCGTCCGAACCCCTTCAATCGTAGCTCTCCAACTACCTTGATGTGTAATATAAGGAGTAAAAGTAATCTGTTGAACACCCACAATTTCTTCACCAAGGCACGCAACAATCAATTCATTATTCGGGTCTGAATCAATTGATTCAAACGCTTTAAGATAGCTTTCTGGAAGGGGAGTCTCGTGGCGTTCTCTGGTTCTTCCCAATTCATCGTCCGCAAGCATTTGTACAATTTTATTTAGGTCTTTTACTGTGGCGATTCTAAAATTGACCATACTAACCCTCCAAGTTACTTTAGCATAAGTATTCAATCATTTTATCTTACGTATATTTCTTACTAAACTATCTTGCCCGTTAGCTGAGTGGATTTCCAGCAATGCAAAACAAGCGATGGATCGGTTCCACCGCTGTGCTATCGTGTCCCGTTAGTTTAATGCAAAATTTACTAACCCTTTATCAATTCCCTTAATTTATTTGCATCTACTACAGGAATTTCATAACCTTGATTAGTATTTTCAAGGTCTACCAATAGCCCTTTCATATCCCTATTTGTACCTAATGAAAGATGGTAAGCTTTTGTTGTTTGATCCTGAAATTTAATCTTCAAATTGTATTCTGCTATATAATTAAGTATACCCGACATTTTCTCTGCACTATCTAAAGCAGTTTTGAAGACTTGGAATGATTGGAGATCATTGAATTGCTTGTCTGTGCATTCATTTGTATTGTCCTGCCGACTACATATCAGATTAACTGAAACTCCACCGTTTTCCTGGATAGAGTCCTGGTTCTTCTCGTTACATCCAAGGATCATAATAAGAGTTAGCAAGAAGAAGGTAAGTAAATACTTTTTCACAATAATCACCTCCTTAAAACCTCTAATCTGTAGACGATAAATGGAATCAAAAGGTTGCTAATAGCTTTTTACGTTGTTCGACTATCCTGCCCGTAGCTTAATGACGCAAAGAGTCTACTACTTTATTTTCTTCTAACATTACGCACCAAGACTCACCCTGAAATGCTTATTCTTACTATACATTCTCACATTCCTTTTCGTATTCACTGACTCTTCGATAGAAAGTGTTAGGCTTCATCCCTAGTTCCTTCATTGCGGCAACCGCTGTAATCTTTCCTTCTTTCCATACATCATACACAGTAACAAACTCTTTAGTTATCTCTTGCTTAGGTCGTCCGAACTTAACACCACTATTCAACGCTGTTGCTATTCCCTCCTTTTGCCTTCCATTGATCTTCTCTCTTTCACGCTCTGCCATATAAGATAATAGCTCAAGTACAATACTTGAAATTAGCTTTTCTAATCCATTTTGGTACTGTCTAGTATCCAGAATCGGCATATCAAGGATAACGATGTGTGCGCCTATTCCCTCAGTAATCTCTTGCCACTCATGTTTAATATCCATTGCATTACGTCCAAGTCTATCAAGCTCTTTAATGAATAGAATATCACCTTTTCGAAGGCTGTTCTTCATAGTCTGATAACCTATTCTATTCGTATCCTTTCCACTCTGCTTATCTATGTACATGTCACGGTCTAGTATACCTAAATCCTTCATAGCTTCAAGTTGTCTAGCTTCGTTCTGATCTTTGCTTGATACTCTTACATAACCAAAGTGTCTAATGTCACTCATACTCAATCACCCTTTCCTTATATGTCATAAGAATATTATACTATATATGTGTCAAAATGTATAATAATTAATTGAAACATATCATAAAATATTTAATACGTTTTGACACATACCATAACATATAGTTATACACTTATGACACATGATTCAAATAGTATACTTTTAGACATGCCTACTAACATTTTGTAGGATGTTTTAAGCCATCATTAACCGTACCAAAAAGCCACCGTAAGAATACAGTGACTTTTATAAATTATTGATTCATATTATAGACTGAGTTTTAGTACCAATATAGCTTAAATTCCCATACATACTTCCTTTAATTTTGATATGGGTTTTGATTCGGCTTTCACATCATATAGACTTCCAAATGTAAGAACAATTAATTATTCTCGTAAATATTCGTTTGTGAGACTTTAAGTTCATTAAATAATACTTTTAGTTATCATTATTCATTTTTTAACAACTTTATCTCTTTTGTGTCAATTAAACTTGGTTCGGAAGGAAATTCTTCCTTTACGGAAGCGCCTGCATTTAAAGATGGTGTTATTTTCATTCCATCGTTATATAATTTAGCCATTAGCCCTAATGATCTTTCTAAAGCACGGAGTTTCTCATTAGAAACCTCAATTCCCTCCTCTTCAATCACCATTTTTGTATTCTGCGTTATTATTAACTCAAGTTGCTTTTCCATAGCGTCGCTAATTATCTTTAAGGTATCAACATTTCCACTATTTTGGTTATTAAGTAAATCAAGCTTCTCAATTTCTTTTTTCACCATCTGATTTTTATAATACTGTTCCTGAATTACCAAAGCCTTTTTGGAAATATTACCAATGAAGGTAACTGCAGCCTGACTACCTAATGCTATTCCAACCCACATTGAACCTGACTCAAATTTTACAACTTCTACTTTACCCTCGACTAGATCAGAAGTAATTGTACTCCTAAATATAAAATCAATATCTCTAAAAAATTCAGATATATCTTTCAAATCACTATAATCTGGCAATTTAACATTCAGTGAATTTTCTTCCTCTTTTGGCAGGACGTGGTCTATCGCATCACTAATACCTTTAACTTTGATAGATACAGATGACATAACTTTATGAAATGAAGTAAAAATATGTGAATCAATTGTCGTTTTATCCAAAGATGAATTGTACAAAGAAGTTATATCAATGAGTTCATTTAATTCCTCCTCAAGAAATCCTAATTTAGCTATATTTCTTACTGCTTGAATGGGCTTCATAAACCCCATCACTGCAGTATTATTATTGGTAAAATTAGTAAACTCAAATGCCATAATATCCAAGCTGTTTTTAGCAATAACTTCTCGTACTTCGCTTAAACGCATATTATTCCCCTTTACTACAAATTATTTTTTAACATTGCTACATTAATATACCAAATCCCTTATTACTCGACAATATCTAATGTTACTCTTATTTTAACTATTGCAAGCATATATGAAGCTCGAATTCCAAAATCGAGGTCAGGTTCACCAATGAACAAAATCTACATAAGCATATAACAAAAAGAGCCTTGGAATATCTCCTAAGGCTCTTTTTGTTATATGCTTATCAATATTTCACTTTTTGAGCTAATGCCATGTTACCTTGTCTATCCTTATATCTATTACTTGGTATATTTGCTGTCATAATTACGTTTGCGTTCCCATTCTTCAACTTTTCAAATAGTTCCTGATAACTTTCTCGATGAAAGTATAGATACCACCCATCCGAATATGAACCATCCTCTGGAATAACTCTAGCACAAAAATATGTCGCTTCCATGTCACTATCAAAACCATAATTATAATAATCACTCAACTCAGCAACACCTGCAACGACAAAATCTTTATCAATATTATTAGCCATATCAAATTGGACATCTTTTGCCGCTAGGTGGATATTCTCATTTTCCATATATTCATTAACTGGAGAATAGTTGTCAATACTCTCTTGGATGGCATTTGTTTCATCATTTATATTTTTGAGTTTCTCTTGTTGAAGGTTATCTCCATTTAATGCATCATTTCCAAAGTATCCAGCGACTACCTTTCTTGCTTCTTTGTACGTTTTGGTACCTTCCTTCCTTTGTTTTTCATTACCAGTTTGTACATCTACTTTTCCGTAGAACATCATACGCAAATTATCAATCAGCTCTTTTTCTTGCTCAGTTTCACTTATTTTCTCTAAGTCCCTTATATTAGACCCTATAGTTGCGATATCCGCTATATGAGATTGATTACTATCAATCATAATGGCATATTGTAAGCCTTCATCCCATACCTGTTGACTAACATCACCTGGTTTATTGTATGTCTTAGATGAACATGCTGTTAGCAGCAATAACAATAATATCATCAAGATAGCTATTATATTCTTTTTCAAAAGAACCCTCCTATGTCTTGTTATCCGTATTAGAAATTACCTGCCAAATACCTTCGAGTGAATCTTGAATCAATTCTCCTTCTGGAAGAAAACCTATACCAGCTATACTGATATCAAATTAAATAGTTACAAGCTCAATCATCCTAAAATCTCAATTTGTTTCGACAGATAGTATATGGTTTTATTTATTAGGTTATTTTGTTGAATAATTACAGCTTGGTATTCTTTAGATGAAATCGACAGTCGCTGCTTCTTCATTTCTAAATTATCTACCTGACGCTGTAATTCTTTGATTTGTTTATCAAGCCATTTGATAGATTCCATCTTTTGCTTGTCTGTGTTGACAGATGATGTACTACTTGTGCTTGGTTTTGCTGAAACATTGTCTTGAGAGAAGAAAGTAGTGAATGAGAGTAGTAATACAAACGTTGTAAATAGAATAGTGAG
>Ga0153923_100206_pt1 | contig 25419 bp, 18 predicted proteins | sample TSNJ007MetaG_FD_104682 | JGI IMG/M metagenome (GOLD analysis project Ga0153923, IMG submission 104682) | Attine ant fungus gardens microbial communities from New Jersey, USA - TSNJ007 MetaG | ecosystem: Host-associated > Fungi > Mycelium > Unclassified | place: USA: New Jersey, Brendon T. Byrne...
CATGTTCAGCCGTTTAATGTCAAGCTCTTTTTTTAACTTCTTTTTCGAGCTCGGCATGTGTGTTTCTCGGCCAGAAATAGAATATATCATGTATAGAGATTCATTGCAAGCATTATTTTAAAATTCATATTATTTTGTATTCTGTTACTTCTTCATCATAATAGTCCACTTCCTTAGTGATGTTTCCCGGCAAAGTGATGGCCTCTTATAAAAAAAGCAATAAACACAAAAGAGCCCCAGCAAATAAGCTGAGACCCCTTTGTTCGATACAAGCTAAGCTTGAGTTCATTTCACGCAGATAATAGATTACTTCTGCCCTTTTTCTAATAATGCAAGGATTATGGTAACCGCCTCTGCTCTTGTTGCCTTCTGGTTAGGTGCAAATTTATTCTGCCCTATACCATTCACAAGGCCTGATTTCGCTGCCGCTGCAATATACGGCACTGCCCATGCTGGTACATCCTTAGCATCATTGAAGGTTAATGTCGCTTTAGGATCTACCGTAATACCAAGAGCGCGAACAACCATAACTGCTAATTCTGTACGTGTTAGCTCCTGTGTAGGACGGAATGTTCCATCATCATAGCCACTGATAATTTGCAGAGATACAGCCTGTGCCACAAAAGACTTAGCCCATGCTGGAATCTTCGCAGAATCCTTAAAGCTTGAAGTGTCACCATTCTCCGGTAATTGTAATGCACGTGCCAGCATTGTGATAAATTCAACCCGATTTACTTTCTGATTCGGACGGAAAGTATCATCCGGATAACCACTAACGAAGCCAGCTGCTACTGCTTTCTCGATAACAGCAGCCGCCCAGTGATTGCTAGTATCCGTTAAAGATGGCTTACTAACTGGCGTCGCAGTTGGTGAAGGCGCCGTTGTCGGTGCTGGTGTAGCTGTTGGCGCTACTGTTGGTGTTGGTGTTGGTGTTGCTGTCGGTTTTGTTGTTGGTGCTGTTGTTGGTGCTGTTGTTGGTGCTGTTGTTGGCGCTGTTGTTGGTGCTGTTGTTGGTGCTGTTGTTGGTGCTGTTGTTGGCGCTGTTGTTGGTGCTGTTGTTGGTGCTGTTGTCGGCTCTGTTGTTGGCGTTGGTGTTGGCGTTGGTGTTGGTGTTGGTGTAACTCCACCATTCTCATCGCCCTTAACAATACCGAACTCTTCAAGAACATATGGTTTAGCCTCATTAACATTCTGATCAATCTCATAAGATACAGCTGTCAGCTTCCCTGCATCTACAGTGATACCAACAAAGGTCTGAACTTGACCGCGCATTGGACGCGTAGCATCACTTGGGTCCGCTCCGTATTTAGCTGCTGTATTCTCATTGGCTACTTCAAAGAGATTATAGTAAGCATCTCCCAATTCTTTCTTCATGTTCTTATAGTAAACCTTCGCTCCTGCCGTAGCTGGAATCAGATAGATTGTTCCATCTGGGTTTACTGTGTACTCTACCGTTTGACCATTGAAGCTTTCCTTGATTTTCACTGTGTCTGCTGCAGTTCCGTCAGCCTTGATTGGCTTGGTTCGTGCATAGATATGATCGTGACCTTGAAGCACCAGGTCAATACCCAGTTCAGCCATCATTGGAGCGACTTTCGCTCTTTCTCCATTAGCGCCCATAATATCTTTGTCAGTAGCGTGGTTAGAGGTTGTGTATGGTCCTTTATGCATAGCGACGATAATCCACTTCGCTCCAGCAGCCTTCGCTGCTTTTACATCGGCCTTCATCCAATCCAACTGTGCCTTGCTGAAGTTAGCATATTCATCCGAATTCTCATTCGTGTTCAAGACTACAAAGTGCGCATTGCTGTAATCATAGGAATAGTATGCTCCTGTTTCTGTTGGTGAGCCTGCGGCTTCCTTAATATTGTAGTGCTCATAGAAGGCATTCGCTTTATCCTCATGGTTCCCCGCAACTGGAACAATAGTGGTATTGAGCAAGGTTTCCTGTGAATGGCCAAGCAACCAATTCCATTGTGATTCATTGGTTCCAGTATCTACGATATCTCCGTTAATCGCCACAAACTCAGCATTCGGGAATGTCGTAAGTGCTTTTGCCATCGTTTCTCCAGAAAGAATAGCCTCATCTTCGGTCTTAGCTTGTGTGTCCGCCAGATCGATGAAAGTAAATGCACCTGTCTTAGCAGCTGTTTCGAAAGTTCCCACTGCACTCCACAATCCCAGTGCTTTATCACCTACACGGAAGTAGTATTTCGTATCAGCCTTAAGGCCAGAAGCTTCAGCTTTATGAACTAATTCATCCTTTGAATTTCTGGAAACAGCTGAACGGCCTGTAAACTCAGCAGCTTTTGTAAAGTCTGGAGTAACGCCCGTATTCTCTACAACCTGCAGGTCGCTTCCTGCAGATTTCAACGCTGTGTACCAAGTGAATCCTTTTGCACTCACTGGATCGCCGTTAATGGTAACGGTAACTTTTTTGATAGAATCGCTAGAAGCAATTTTAGCTTCTGAATTGGTTCTGTCACTTACAGCTTTGATAACAAATTGATAGGCTTGGTTCGGATTAGTATTTTCTACAGTGTAACTATAAGAAGTTTGACTTTCCGTATTAGGAACACTGACCGTCCAGTTTGCAGATACCAGATCATTTTGCTCATAAATGCGATATCCTGATACCGGTGCACCGGATGCAGGCGCATCCCAAGTTAACGTGATTTTACCGCCATCTGCTACAGTAGCTTTTGCATTTTGCACAGGTTTAACAGCTACATCAGACTTATGAATGCTGTATTTATCATACAAGTCAGTAGATCCACCAGTTGTCGTGGTGTAGGCTTCGTATGAAAATTCATTATTCGTTACAGTCATTCCTGTGAACATTTCCTTACCAGGCTGCTCGTATTTAGCTGCAAAAGGAAACGGACCTGCGCCAACATTATATTTTTTATTGCCCGCTGCATTTGTAATCAGGTATAACGTACCCTTAGGATCAGTTACCACTCCGTTTTTATCCGGCTTAATATCCGTCAACGGCTGATTGTTGTACATTTGATAGCTTCTAGTATAGGTGTGGTCATGTCCTCCGATAACCATGTCAATACCAAGCTCATCAAATACCTTTGTCAAATTAGCTCTGTAATAGAGTACATCTGTATCATTTGTGTGACTGGCAACAGAATAAGGTGATTTATGCAAGAGCACAACCTTCCACTTCTGATCGCTTTTCGCGGCTTCACTGCGCAGCCACTCTACTTGTTTTTTGTAAATTTCGTTATTCTCAAGACTCGAGCTAGCACCATAATATTCTGTATTAATAACCATAAAGTGTGCTGAACCGTAGTCAAAAGAATATACAGAGCCATCTGGTTTTGCGCCCGTATTCGAGACATTAGGTAAATTAAAATGAGTTGTGTAATTGCTATAACTCTTACTTTCATGATTACCTACCAGTGGAACCAATGGAATATTTGCTAGAATATCCTTTGGTTTATTGAAGAACCATCCCCATTGCTCCTCAATATCACCGTTGTCTACCAAATCACCGGAATTCAGAATGAATTCACTTGTCGGGAATTTAGCCAATCCCTCTTGAAGGGTATGATTCCAAATATCAAAATCACCTTCAGTTGTACCTTGAGAGTCCGTTGTATATAAGAACTTAAATGCCTGATTACTGGAGCTTTCTGTTGTAAACGTTCCGATGTCACTCCAATTGTCAGCTTGTCCATCCCCAGCACGGTAAGCATACACCGTTCCCGGCTGCAGATGATCAGCAATGACCTTATGACTAGTCAGTACTACTGGTTTCTTGGCTGACTTATCCGCTTTGGTCATATACACGCTTGTTGTAACCGATGTTCCTTCGTAAGTTTGAGCACCTACCGGAAACTGACCATCCACTAATTTAGAAGCTTCTACTACTTCAAGCTTGGTACCCGTCACACTCTCAGGTGCATACCAGTTGAATCCCATACTAGTCTGAGGGTTTCCGTTAAAAGTAAGTGCGATAGACTCAGGCTTCCCAACTCCAGGGTCTACAGGCTCTACTACCGGATAAGCAATCAGGTTCATATCCCAATAGAGGTCAGAGCTACCATCACTCGACTGATGCACCTCAGCTGAAAGCTCATTACTTCCGTCCTTCAAGTTAGCCTTTACTACTTCGGTAAGGTCTACCTTGGTATATTCGTTTGGATCACTTAAGTTAGTTGAACTTTTTGTTTGAAAATTAATTTCGCCCGCTGGCATAGCCTCACGGTAAATTTCTTTACCGTTCAAATATAGTACAGCTCCGTCATCAAATGCGAAGTTACCCAAGATTTTATCGGATTTCGCAATCTCTTCCTTATTCACCGTTACGTTTGTACGGAAGTAAGAAGTACGATATTTCATACTCTTATTAGAACCGTAGCTTATATTTGTGTTCAGAGCACCAAATTGCTTACTGCTGACTCCGGATCCACTATCTTTATAACCAAGCGGCGCTTGGCCAGACGCCCATGTTGAATCATCGTACACGGACCGCCATACCGTCCCTTGATCTGTTCCGTGATCTAGATACTTCCACGTAGAATTCCCTGCCAATAATGTAACAGGCTCTAACGATTGTAATTGCAGTAGTCCAGCATCCCCATTGCTGTCTTCAGCATAAGCTGGTATTCCTGTGAATGTAATTCCCAGTACCATAACGAAAGCTAAGGTCATGGATACAGCTTGTTTAAATAACCTGTTCATAATCAGTCTCCCTTACTGTTCTATGAAATGCTTGCATCCATTTATAGTAACTATTAAATATTTTCGCAATGTCTTTATAAACATAGAAGTTTGTAAAGTACATCGTGTATGTATTCTTACAAAAGTGGTTACAGTAACGGCAAGGTTGCCAATCAAGGAGGATAAACATGGATGATACTCATGCTTTTGTAGAAAAAGTACACGACACCCAAAAGAAAGCTGAAAAGAATAAAGAAAATCACGGTAAAAGTACACCAAGTCAAAAGCTGCCAAATAAACAGCACAGTAAGTAAAAGCGTTTAAATCATTGGCTCTCAAACACGACAAAGAAGCAGCAAGCCTCTCCAACTACGGGAGACTTGCTGCTTTACTTTTTAAGGCACAAAGATAAGTGCTAATGAGGGCTTATTTCGTCCATTTCACTACATTCACTGCTACTTTTTCTAATTGCGTCTTACTCAGTGTTTTATTCGGGGAACTAATAGTAACAAAACGATCATCCAGTTTATAGGTCAAGAACAACGACTCGGTGGATGGACTATACCATTTAGCTTCGGTTCCGTTAGAGAGCTTTACGGTCTCACCTTTATATTCGTAAGCGTAATCACGAGGAGAAATGTTCACCTTCATCTGCTTAAACAGAAAGTTCACACCATCATCTGAACCCACTACTTTTTGAAATGCGTCTCCACTCACCATTTGAGTAGGTGCATAGGCTGTTTCGAAACCTTGGAAATTGGCGAAGGCTTTAACAATCTCTTCTTTCTGAGTGTTGCTGTATTGTACAGGAGTCAGAGAAATAGTGTCAGTCACCGAGCCTCCTGTACCAAGAATAACCTGATTGTTCACCGCATCAAAGGTCACAGGCACCTTCATCACATCAGCAATCGCACGTACAGGAAGATAGGTTGTATTGTTATACGTAATTGGTGCCAGTGCATTTCCTTTATTATCAACTGGCGTATACGCCGTGCCATTCACCTTAAATCCAATGCTGTGATTGAGATATGCCGTAATTTTCTGAAGTTTAGTTCCTGCGTACACACCGGCTGATCCTGTGACTACCATCCCAAACACCATTGTTGCTATAATTTTTTTTTTGTTTTTCATAAGTAAGCCCTCCTCGAAAGTTCAATCTTTGTTCTTACTTTAGCTCAAACAAAATAAGATTATGTCTCTAAGTTGTTTCTTACTTGTACCCATTTTGTAATTAAAAAAATCAAAATATCATTAATTCAAACAAAAATAAAAACAGCAACCCGCTTGTCCTAAAAAGGATCGTACGGATTGCTGTTAGAGATTAACTTTGATACGGCGTTGTAACCTTATACACTTCTGCATATAAAATTTCTCTATAAAGATTGAATTCTTCTACATCGACAGGGTTAGGGTAAGTCATAATTTGAAGCGGTAAATCCGCATTTCCCTCACGCAGAGGGGGCTGCACATACGCATAAGGATTCAAATGGAAGCCCAGTCGCTCATAAAAGCCAATTCTACGTTGTTCCATTTCACCCAGTGGCGGCTCTACTTCAAGAAGCACAGGCTTGCCCGACTGGCGGATATATTCTTCCATCAGCTTTTTACCAATGCCCCCACCTCTTATACTTGGGTCCACGGCAATATGTTCTACAAATCGAAATCCTGGAAACTCCCAGCAAGCTATAAAAGCAATGATTTTCCCCTCAGCATTCACTTCGGTAATCAATCGGTAATGTGAAACATCCAATAACTCCTGTTGTCCCTCATAGGTTCTGATCTCGGAGGTAGGAAAAGAGGCTTCCATAATGGCGAATATTTCATCAAAAGTTGTGTGATTCATAACATAGTTCTCACTTTCTGGATTTATATTTACACAAGTTATCTTAACCTTCTAAACCCTATGATATCAAATTTAAGCCTCAAGGTACTAGTACCTGGTACTAGGATAACGTGCTATACTAAGCATAACAGTTATACACATCTTGTTTTATATAGGAGAGGTTCATATTGGATAATCAGCAGTGGATCGCACCTGAGTACTACAATCTCACTTCGGAAATGGAACGTCATGCTCCGGAAAAGATTGCGCTTAAGTGGTTGAATGAACAAGGAGACTACGAGGAGATCACTTACGGAGATCTTCGCAAGCAAGCTAACCAGCTTGCCGGAGGGCTCGCAGCACTCGGCCTTCAGCAAGGGGATCGTGTTCTTGTAATGGTTCCCCGTCGAATCATCGCTTATGTCATCTATTTAGCATGTCTGAAGCTAGGACTTGCCATTATCCCTTCATCGGAAATGCTTCGCGCAAAGGATTTATCTTATCGTCTGCGGCATTCCGAAGCCAGAGCTGTTATTGCCTGGTCCGAGGTCACTGATGAAGTTAATAAAATCTCGGACGATCTGCCTGCTCTGGATTACCGTCTTTCCGTATCCGGCGACCCTGACGAGCTCGGTCATGGATGGCTAGATCTGGAAGGCCTAATGATTGATCAGCCAGATAAATTCACAGCAGTCGAAAGCCACCGCGACGATATGGCGATCTTGGCATATACCTCTGGAACAACTGGCAACCCTAAAGCAGTCGTTCACAGTCATGGCTGGGGTTATGCTCACTTACGTATCACATCGCCTCAATGGCTCGATATCAAAGAAACCGACACCGTTTGGGCAACAGCAGCACCGGGCTGGCAGAAGTGGATCTGGAGCCCCTTCCTAACCGTCCTTGGCAACGGGGCGACCGGCTTTGTATATAGTGGATCTTTTCATCCCAAAAAATATTTGCAGCTGTTACAAGATCACAACATCGAGGTATTATGCTGTACGCCAACCGAATATCGCTTGATGGCCAAATTAGAAAATCTCAATCAGTATGACTTGTCCCACCTTCGCTGCGCGGTTTCCGCTGGAGAGCCTTTGAATCAAGAGGTTATCAACACCTTCCAGCGTGAATTCAATATCACGATTCGTGATGGTTACGGTCAAACAGAAAGTACGCTAATTATCGGTACTCTCAAAGATACACCTATCCGAATAGGTTCTATGGGTAAGTCTATTGCTCCAGGTCTAATTGAAGTGGTAGATGAGGACGGCATTCCGTTACCTGCTGGAGTTGTTGGAGATATCGCAGTGCACCTAAGCATGCCAGCGTTATTCCATACCTATTACAAAGACCCTGGCAGAAAAGAAAGCTCTACTCACGGCGAGTTCTTCATAACTGGTGACCGGGCACGGAAAGATGAAGAGGGTTATTTCTGGTTCGAGGGCCGTGGAGATGACATTATCATTAGTTCGGGCTACACCATAGGTCCTTTCGAAGTAGAAGAAGCCCTTATGAAACATGCTGCGGTTAAGGAATGCGCGGTCGTTGCAAGTCCGGATGAAATCCGCGGACATATCGTTAAAGCTTTTATTGTACTAAAAGATGAGACCGCCGCTTCTCCAGAGCTTGTGAAGGAGCTGCAATCCCATGTTAAAGAGTGGACCGCTCCTTATAAATATCCACGCAAAATCGAGTTCATTCAAGATCTTCCGAAGACGACCTCCGGAAAAATACGGAGAGTAGAGCTTCGCGAGCAGGAGAAACGTGCTGCGCAGGAGTAACATAACAGTAGATATTTAATAAACAAAGAGCAGCTAGTCCGTAATAGGACTGCTGCTCTTCTTTATAGGGTATCAGCTTGTTACTCGGACCAATATTTCGCATCCGGGTTTAGAGCCGCGCCTACTTCGCCCTCTTTTACTAAATCGCAATCGAGGTAACCCTCTTCATCCAGGAAATAAACCTCCTGCTTGTAGAACTCACATAAAGTCTCCAGAAACTTTTCAGGTGATTCATACATGACAATCAGATCCCCAAAATCATGCAGCAGGTCACATACACGTTCCACACCATCTGCAGATTTATAGTAACAAATGAAGTCGCTACCGTAGTTCGTTAAGATCGGCAAGATAACGCCATCCACTTGATGGCCTTTTTCCTCCAATATTCCAGCTAAAATCTTCATCTCTGCTTCATATTCATTAATATGAATTAGACGATACCCTGGAATAAATTCGATCAGACTTGGTTCTTCTTCCTCACTGCTTGTACCAGAAACTGTGTTATAAATGGCCTTCAGCAGTTCAGGAGCTTCCGGAAAAATCGCCGTAATCTTCGCTTCATTATCACCCTTACCTAAGCTGGCAATGTAGTCAGGACGTAAGTCAGCGGAAAGCTTAAGATATTCTTGAAATTGTTCTGTCAATTTGTTAGTTTGCATGTTGTCATCCTTTACTTGTTCGAGGAATTCCACATCTTCATCAGCCAAGCGTCAAAGTCAGCGCCCTTTTCGCCTTCGTAAATATCGTACACGTCGATTCTCATCTTCTTCAGTTTCTCTTTGAAATCTTCGTACGAATGATCTCTTGGCAAGCTCTTCTTGATTCTCAGGAGTATTTTGGATACGCCTTTTACTAGCTCCGGTTTATTCTTGGAAGGTGCTTTAACATCTTCGCCGAATGCCTTCAGTTTAAGGTAAGCCGCTTCTTGAACTGTATATACAGGATCGCTCTCCATTAAACGCGTCAGGATATCGATAATTTGTTTGTGGTTAGTCTGTCCCAGTTCTTCAACAGCCTCTAGACGGGCTCTCCAATCCGCAGAGCGGTTGGCAGCTTTCTTTAATTCCTCGTAATTCTCCGGTAGTCCATTATTGTTCAGTTCTTCGATCATTCCGTTCAATCCCCTTCTATTCAAAACTATCTATCTAACATTAACAGTATAACCAACCATTGCGCAAGCTAAGAGAGGAAGATCTTTGCATGACCTTTTCCTTCAAACATATTTCCACAAAATTGGGGTAAAGTATTCGAAAGAAAGTGTCCCGCAACATTCTATAGACTCTTTACGTTAGTTAACTAGAAAAACGTAGATCAAACACACCAAGGAGAGTGACCTAATTGAAAAAACATACCTTCATTCTAGCGTTAACTATTGTATTAAGTGTAATGCTTAGCGCCTGTTCCAGTAGTAACAATGAAGCCGTTGTCGAAACCAATCTGACGCCGAAAGAAATGATCGACGAGATGCTCGCAAAAGTGGAACAGCCTTCATTAATGGAAGTTGAAGAAGATATGGTAGCTCAGCTGTACCATCTAGCTCCATCATTACTTGAAGATTATAGCATTAGAATGCCAATGATGAATGTGAAAAGTAACGAAATTGCCATTTTAAAAGTTAAAGATACAAAAGATATCTCTACTGTCGAAACCGCCGTCAAAGAGCGTGCGACTGATATTCAAAAGCAATTCGAACAATACCTTCCGGATCAGTATGAGAACGCCCAAAATTATAAGCTGGTCACAAAAGGCAATTACATCTTATTCGTGATTTCGGAGAGTGCTGATCAGCTGGTGACTGAATTTGATACCTTGTTTACTAAAAAATAATTAGCGATGGTATTCAGCAGCCTACTGTTCCTATTCCTGTTCCTGCCGGCTGTCCTTGCACTCTACTATGTTTCGCCTTGGCGAATCAAAAACCTCATATTGTTCTTAAGCAGTCTGGTGTTTTATGCTTGGGGCGAACCCGTCTACATTGTAATTATGTTGCTGTCCACCATTACGGATTACGGCTTTGGTCTACTTCTTAGTAGACCGAAGCTAACTAAGGTACAGCGCAAGTGGATTGTGGTTAGCTCTATGGTTATTAACCTGGGCTTATTGTCGTATTTCAAATATGCAGATTTTCTCATCCAAAATGTAAATGAACTCCTCGGTACTCATATCCCATTAACTGATTTACCACTACCTATTGGGATTTCGTTCTATACCTTTCAATCCATGTCGTACATCATTGACGTATACAGAGGAACTGCTAAAGCACAGCGAAATTGGATTGATTTCGGTACGTTTGTAGCCTTGTTCCCGCAATTAGTAGCCGGTCCTATCGTTCAATACAACACCATTGCAGAGCAATTACGAGCGCGTTCGGTGGATATCCCCATGTTCGCAGAGGGTGTACGAAGATTCATTATCGGACTAGCCAAAAAAGTGCTGCTTGCCAATAACATCGGTTTGCTCTGGCACACCATCTCCAGCTCCAATCTAGATTCCATGCCTGCTTTAACCGCTTGGATTGGCATTATTGCATTTGCTTTTCAGATCTATTTTGATTTCAGTGGATATTCGGATATGGCGATTGGCCTCGGACTTATGTTAGGCTTCCGCTTTAACGAGAACTTCAACAAACCTTATATTTCACAGAGCATTACCGACTTCTGGCGGAGATGGCATATTTCCCTTAGCAGTTGGTTTCGTGACTACGTATATATCCCGCTTGGAGGCAACCGCCGGGGTTTAGGCATTCAAGTGCGCAATATCCTCATTGTCTGGCTGTTGACGGGAATCTGGCACGGAGCAAGCTGGAACTTTCTACTCTGGGGATTATACTTTGGGGTTATTCTTATCTTTGAAAAATGGTGGGGATTAAAGCTACTGAGCCGCCTACCGCGCTGGACTAGGCATCTATATGCCATTGTACTTATTCTCATCGGATGGGTCTTGTTCGCCTTTGAAGAACTCCCATTGGTGCTTAGTTACTTGCAAGCGATGCTCGGCTTTAACGCTCAGCCATTGTGGGATACCACTACTTTATACTTCACTTACACAAACGCGATTCTACTTGTGGTACTAACTTTAGCATCCGTGCCTTTGAAACTCTTCAAGCGTATGGATGATAGAACGATCCCTTCTCTGATTTGGTATGGTGTGCTGTTCTTCCTATCTGTCGCTTACTTAGTGGATGCTACCTTTAACCCATTCTTATATTTCCGATTCTAGGGGGTGATTGTTTATGAAGCAGAGAACGGATCGAATACTAGTGGTAGGATTTGTCGCGACGCTGTTTCTGGTGGGTATAACCTTTTTCTTATTGCCAGTTCAACGTTTCTCTGAGCTAGAAAACCGATATTTGCAAAGCGCTCCCCAACTGACATGGGACAATTTATTATCCCACACCTACGCGGAAGAGGCGGAAAGCTTCGTAACCGATCACTTCCCTTTTCGCGCCAAATGGGTATGGGTGAAATCGGCGATGGAGCAAATGAGGTTGCAGCAAGAAAATAACGGAATATATAAGGGGAAAGACGGCTACTTATTCGAAAAATTCGAGGCACCTGATCACAATAAGTTTCAGCAATATACAGCGGCTGTGAAGCGTTTTGCCGATAAAAATGCTGAAGCCAAAACGACCTTTCTGCTTGCGCCGACATCGGTAGGCTTTTACAACGAGCGTCTTCCCTGGTTAGCACCCGTATATTCGCAAGCCGAGGTGAATCAAACGATTGCTGAGGATGTAGGGGATAGCCTTACTTTTATAAATGGATTTAATGTTCTTGCTCCTCATGCCGCAGAGGACATTTATTATCGGACCGATCATCACTGGACAACCTACGGCGCTTATTTGGCTTACGTAACTTATGCTAAAAGTATGGGATGGCTGCCTCTATCCCAGAGCGAATTCGAGATTGAGACGGTAAGCGATTCGTTCCTTGGAAGCTACCATACGCGGAGTCAATTCATTGGAGTGGCACCAGATTCCATTCAAGTGTATAAGCCTGTTCATGATGTATCCACCAAGATGCATATTGTAGATACGGGTGAGACTTTAACAAGTATGTACGATCCAAGCTATCTGGAGAAAAAAGATAAATACTCTTATTTCCTAGGCGGCGTTCATGCCCTCATGAAAATCACAAGCCAGCTTGATCCTAAAGTGGTCAAACAGGAGAAGCTGCTCGTCATCAAGGACTCCTATGCGCATAGTGTCATCCCTTTTCTGGCTCAGCATGTGCCTGAGATCCACGTGATCGACATCCGTTATTATAACGGGAGTATCAGTGATTATATGGCTCAAAATGATATTAAGGATGTATTGATGCTGTTTAATACAGCTACCTTTGTTGATAATGCTTCGATCTTGAAGCTGAATTGATGGTAGGGCGATGAATATGGTGATGGCTGGTGATGAATATGGTGATGGGGCGATGAATATGGTGACGGGGCGTAACTGCAGGAAGTTTGGACTTTCGGTCGCTGTTGTCTCCAGATGTTTTTGATTTCACCGCTATCAGCGGATAACATCCGGAGACAAAGGCGAACGCTCCGCTCCTACAGTTCCAAAATTCCCTCCGTTACTTTCCACCATATTTATGGGTTAAATCTAAAAACCATTCACGATTATGTGTAGAATCGTGTCTCTGCCGATAGCTTTAAAGCGAATGAATCCTCCTTGAAGGAGTGCTTCATTTATTATGAGCTGCAATTCAATTCCACTAGCATTGCATTAAGCTTCACATCACACCACTTTGCGGATTAGGGAAATCATCCCTAAAATTAGTCAATTATCGGCTCAATTTGTGACTTTCAAGGAAATCCTCCCTAATAAATACGAGAATACCCTCTTTATGAATGAAACACCCTGATAATTGGGGAGATTTTCCCTAATTATCGCTTGGAGCACGATTAATCTCACATAATCAGGGAGGTTTTCCCTAATCTAAACATTTAATCATTGATAGCGCCTGATACATATTCATTATGAGGTTGATTAAGAGTGAAAGAGTTGCAACAGTAACTGAAGATTTCTTAAGGGACATTTTCCTCCCACTAGCAATTATTTTCTGTAACCTCAACATCAAACCAAACACTAAAACTAATATACGAGTCCTCTAATGTGGCTTCATATTTGAGATCATTCTTAGCTAGAATCTCCGCGACGATAGACAGGCCAAGTCCAGTTCCTGAGATTTCTTTATTCCGAGACTCCTCGATGACATAGAACGGGTCCCAAATATACGCTAGATGCTTCTCTTTTAGGCGCGTGGTTTTATTAGTAATGGTGAATTTCAAAGTGCCGAGCGTATCATTCACTACTGAGATGCCAAAGACATTCTCTTCCCCATATTTAATGGCATTACTAATTAAGTTGTTGAATACAATTTCTATCTGGCTGCTATCCTCCTCAACGATGGATCTTTCAACCGAATGGAAGTCGGTCTGTAAGATCAGGTTTTTATTTTTGAACGTAATATTATATTGTGAGATCACTTTGAGCAGAAGCTCTTTAAGATCGAATTTTTCTTTATGCACTACGGTCTTTTGGATCTTGGACAGCTTAATTAAGTAATCCACCATATCAGACGTATACTTCACCTGTTCCAAAATGATATCCGTATAGGTGCCATCATCCAGATCGTCTTGAATACCAATGGTATACGCTTGGATTAAGGATAACGGTGTTTTTACCTCGTGTGAAATGCTTGAGATCAGTGTGTTTAAGCTTTGATTTTTCTTCTCCAGCTCTGCATGGGCACTTTTCAGGCGCTGACTCATCTGGTTAATGCTCTTTGATAATTCTTCGATTTCATCCCCCGATTTAATCGTCACTTGTTTAAAATCAAGATTGGAGATATCCTTCGCCACATCCTGCAATTGCTCTAACGGAGTAATGATTTTCCTCGAAAAATAAGCCACTAACAGCAAACTGATAATAATCCCCAAAAGAATGGAATAGAAGCTGAATTGGTTTACGATGTTTAAAGCATCTGTATTGTGCACAACCACTGTGCCGATGAGGATTAAGCTACCATCCTGCTCATATATTTTCGTTAACAGGCTGGACTTCAATTTCCCCTGATTAAATAATAGATTCACCGTTTTTCCTTCATTTACCTTTTGCAAAACTTCTTCCGTAATCCAGAACTTATTAAGTGCCACTTTATCTTTGTACAACGCAAATTGAATGTTCTCGTTGATTATTGTTGCGCTTCCGTTGTTCTCAACCCTAACTAACGTTACATTGTTATTGTTCTCGATCGCTGTTTCTTTCTCCATGAGCTGATCCAGACTGAGATCCTTTACTTCGTCATATATGTCGTTAATTTTGGTTTTCATTTTGTAAAGGTAATAATCGGACGAGAAAAAATTGTGCAATGAATAGGACGTCCCAAACACAATCAGCAGAATAATACTTACCATAATCAATAACTTCGTGCTTATTTTATTGATTTTTATCATGGAAGCTGTACCCCATTCCCCTGTGTGTAATTACGTGGTCAGCCCCAATCTTATCGCGTAATCTTTTGATATGTGTATCCACGGTTCTCTCTTCACCAAGATAATCCATCCCCCAAACGGAAGATAACAAAGAATCTCTGGACAAAATCCGGCCTTTATTCTCATATAGGAAGGTTAGCAGTTCAAACTCTTTTTTATATAGGGACAGCTCCTCCCCATTCTTGAACACTTTTTTTCGCTCAAAATCAATTTCTAAATCCCGTATAGCAGCTACTTTTTCGGTACCCAGCATTTTTTTGATTCTCAGCATTAAGATCCGTGGATCGAATGGTTTTCTTATATATTCATCTGCACCGATATCTAATGCGCTAAATTCATCGTCATGGGAAGATCGAGCGGTCAACATGACCACCTTAACTAAACTAACCTGCTTGATTTCATTACACACCTCAATCCCGCTTCGCTTAGGCATCATCCAATCCAGTACCACAAGGTCGATCTTATTCGAAAAAAAGAGCTCCAGCGCCTCCTCCCCATCCGCTGCTACCCAAACGTTATAGCCCTCTTTTTCGAAATAAGTCTTCAATATAGTGGTCATGTGTTTCTCATCATCGGCAATTAGAATGTTCAAGTAGCATCATTTACTCCTTTCCTTCAAGTCCTTTCTTCAATACTTCCCATATTGGGCTATCGACTACTTTTCGAGGAGGCTGTTCGCCATTCTCTATCGCTTGCCAATATTCCCAGGTTGGGGGCTTACTTCCCAATTCATAATCCATACCGTCCCAAGTATCCTCGCGGAAAGCATAAAACGCCCAGTGCCAGCCGAAATCATCAAAAATCGAAATTAAATCAGCCATGTATTGATCTGCACCTTTTACTAATCGATTCGTTCCAAATTCTTCTGCAACAATCCGGTTTGCGGGGATGTTATTTTCCTTTGCCCACTGAGCAACAGGTTCCAGAAATTCCTTTAAGGCTTCCTTGTTAAAAGCTTTTTCCGTTTTATCTTCTCCTACTTTTATCGTTCCAGGATATTCATAGGTTAACCCTTTTTTCTTATTTTGACTGGTTAGCTCGTAAGGCTCGTACATATGAAAAGCATACAACACATTTTCATCATCGATCGGTTTTAAATATTTAAAGGCCCAAGGCGTAGCATACAGCCCAGAATTTACGATAATTGGCGTCTTGGTATCTACGGTACGAATAGCGGTCACTATCGTCTCATATAAAAGATTCAAATCCGCAGGGGTGTTCTCTACTGAGCTATACCATTCGCTGTAATCCTGTGTCCAGAAGTCATTAAATCCCGTGGCGGTCTCTGGATGCGGCTCATTTATCAGGTTATAACCGATTACCGTAGGATGATCTTTCAACCGGCTTGCTAGATCCCTCCAAAACACTGCCGCTTGTTCATGATAACTGAAATCTTTCCATATCCGATCATCATTTTTGTAATTATTGAACTGCCTCCAGCGATCTCCGGGGAGACTGAGGACGGTCAGCACCACTTTGGAGCCCCGAGCCTCGGCTGCATCTAAGTCCGCTTTTAACTCGGCAAAATCCTCCTCAACAATCCCTTCATACTTATCTGCATTCCCTATTAGAAAATCTTTATCCGGGTTCGCATCCGGTTTGTCATTAAATAAAAAGTCACTGTCTTTTGCCCATTTATCTGGTGCCAAACGAATGAATTCAATATTCTGCTCTTTCGCAGCATCATAGTTTTCCGGTAAAGATTTTGAATTCATGAAATTGGTTCCTTTTCTCTGGCCATCCCAGAAGGCTAACTTCTCATTCCTTTCTTTCGTTTCTTCCTTCTTCTCTTCTTTCTTCAGTTCTGGATTGGCTTGCGGTGGTACCGAACTGCATCCGACAACCAACAATAAGATCAACACGATAAAAGCTTTAGAATTCTTCATTTTCTCACCTCGTAGCCTATCGTAGCGAATCTCTGTTACAAGAGTGTCACACGGGGTGGAAATCAAGCCGAAATTGTGTCGTTTAATAACAGAAGCTCAACCAAAAGTACTGGTTGAGCTTCTGTTCATTCTCCAAACAACAGATCCAAAATCCGTTCATCCGCTTGGCGGTTCTTGCCTTTATAAGGATAACAATGAATATGAATCGCTGGATTAAAATTGATCTCAATAATGCTGTAATTGGTATCGGTAGCCTCTTCCCTATTATCATCAATCATCATGTCTACTCCACAAATAGTGGCTCCTGCAGCTTTAGCTGATTGAATGGCTAGATCTTTATAGCTGTCCGGAATCTCATCAGTAAAGTCTAAGCTATCTCCACCGGTACTAATATTCGAATTCTCCCGCAGGTAGATGATCTCATTCAATGGAGGGATATCGCTCCAAGTCATAGTGTGATTCTTCAAAAACATCTCTTCTGCTTCGCCAATCCGAATCTTCTCAAGCGGAGTTTTGTAGCCACGACCTCTTAGCGGATCCTTATTCTTTTCGTGGACTAGCTCTTCAATCGTATGTACACCATCACCGACCACATTCGCCGGAACCCGGTGCAATACTCCGACTACTTCATCACCCATGACTAGAAAACGATATTCTTTCCCCGTCATAAATTCCTCAAGCAGCACTGTTCGATCATGCTCGAAGGCGATTTCGAAGGCTTTTTGATAATCTTCTTTGGAGAAATCATCTGTAAAAATAGTAATGCCGAGTCCAAAGTTGGTTGATTTGGGTTTGATCACTATTCGCTTATTACGATAAGTGCCATATGCATTCATTGCCGCTTCCAGATCTCCAAATGCCTCACCTGAAGGAACACGAATGCCTTGTTGTTTGAGAACTTCCTTCGTAACAATTTTATTCTCCATAATTAGTACCGTGCTGTAAGAATCCAGGGATGTCTTCGTAGCCTGCTTAACGTATTCTTTATGATCGCCTTTCGTAAGTACAACGAAATTCTCTTCCCGATCGAGCAATTGGAACTTAATCCCACGTTTAACTGCTGCCTTCAGCAGAAGCTGTGTAGATAGCTCCAAATCCTCATATCCTACAAATCCGTATCCATTCGCAAGACTTTCCTTAGCATATTGTTTGGCTTTATTCAGATGATATTTAATAAAAGAGGATTGTTGAACTTCCGACTTCACAATCCCTGCAAAGCTCTGATCTGGATTTAGAATCTTATCCTTAGCTCCGTTCAGAACGTTCGAGAACTGTTTATCCTCTGGGTTCAATAGCTGAATCATATCCTGCATTTCTTGCATACAAATTAAAGCCTTCTGTTCCATTGTCCCGCAAGAATCTCCGTAATCATGCAAACAGCCTTTGATCCCCTCCATGATCAATTGATCATGATTAAGATTCGCCATCTTCTGATCCTCCACTCCGAACGGTTCATCCTCTTTTAATAGCATATACAGGATAAATAGATGAATGAAAGTCATTGATTCTTTGCTAATTCCTATTTTATAGAGTGGATTGAGATCAATAAAACGAAGCTCCAAATAGGCAATCCCATCCTGCAGCAGCTCCTCTAACGGATGTTTACCTCTTGCCGTCTTCACTCTAACCGGGCTATAGAACTCTTTTACACTTAATAATTCTTCCGATTCAATCAACGCTTGTAAATCATGTACATATTCGGTAAGCGAGTCAAAAGATACATAGAGAGGCTTTTCATTCCGATACCCACATTCGCTATTTCGCAGGGAATTCATATTCAGATAATAGAAGCTTTTTTCATCATCTGATTCACCACGTGCCACACATTGCTCCATATAAGTCTTATCAAAAACAGGACTAGCACCTGTTAAATAGATTAGAAGCCAGCGGTATCGCAATAGGTTGCGGGCTATTTTTAAATAGGCAGCATCTTTGAAATCTTTAAAACTCTCTTGTGGATCAGCGATATCATGAAGCTTTTTTAGAAATTGTTCATCAAAAGAGAAATTATAATGGATCCCACTCAGCAATTGTCTTTTACGACCATACTTATCGGCTAACTGATGTCTATACTCGTCCTCTACCGGATTACCCATTTTGGCAATGGGAATTTCCTTATCATTCGGCAGCATGGGAGGATTACTACTCGGCCACAGATATTCTTCATTAAGCTCTAGCGACACAATATCCTGCAGCGCCTCCAGAAAGTTATAAGTCTCTTCAATAGAATCAAAAGAGGGTGTCACCATTTCAACCTGACTCTCTGAGAAATCCGTTTGAATGTAGGGGTTCTCCAGCTTGTTTCCAAAGGCTTTTGGATGTGGTGTCAGCGCAAGGCTTCCCTCTGGATCCACTCTGACATTTTCTTTTTCCAGTCCAAATTCTCCGTGAAAAATCTCCTTAATCAAATGGTTATCCTTTAAAAGCTGTATGAGTTTACGATTTAATAAAGCCATTCCTACGCTCATCCTTTGCTTAGTAATTTGCCTGCTGTTTATTCATTCTGAACAAAGATCTTCTAAACCAGAACACAAGAATAACACCCTTAAACACACTGCTTAGCGCAATCGACATCCACACCCCATTCAAGCCAAAAGGTTCGGATAAGAGTAAGGCTAGTGGAATTCGGAGTGCAGTAAATGAAATACTAAAGATCGGTGGGATGTGGGTTTGACCCATGCCGTTAAAAGCACCTACTGTCATCAATTCCATACACATGAATAATTGTGAGTAACCGATGATCCGCATATAATCTGCGCCCAATTCCAAACTTGTCTGGTCTGATAAAAACAATGAAAATAGCTGCTGCGGGAACGCAATAAATATAAGCGACACGATCACGCCAAAAATGGAGGTTAAAATTAAGGCCTGACGATACCCCTGCCTAATACGATCGAAGCGACATGCTCCATAATTTTGACCAAAAAAGGCAGCAATAGCTCCCTGTAGTCCGCCAATGGTCATATAGGAAATGGATTCAATTTGGATTCCTACTTTTTGAACCGCAATAGCATCCGCTCCAAATCGTACAATGATCTTGGCAATGATGATCGATATGATCGTAAAGGTGACCCGTTGGATCGTTATCGGTAGCCCCATGCGGATGACTTCTTTCATTTGACGACTGTCCCACGCGGATGTGTTTGAAATGAGTTCTGACTTTCTTGTCTTCACGATAAAAAGAGCCGTAACCAAAATGTTCGCCGTTAATGTTGCAATAGCTGCCCCCGCTACTCCCCATCCTTCAAAACTGCCCCAGCCAAAAATCAAAAATGGATCAAGGACAATATTAACCATAAGACCAATGGAGAAGATCTGAAACGGTTGTTTACTATTTCCCATAGCGTTTAAGAGAGTTGCGAATAACGTATTCACGATAGAAAATACCGATCCAAATATCGAAATCACTAGAAATTGTCTAGCCATCCGCTCTACTTCATCACTTCCAAGATCAAAAAAACCAATCAACTGATTCTTGGTTAGTAGCACTAAACTCATATAGAGAAGTCCTAATAAAATAGACATCATAAATCCGTTCTTTATATAAGATTTGGCCTTCTCTAACTGACCAGATCCCATACAATGCGCCACCTTAATCCCTGTGCCGATCGTAACCATAGTCGATAAAGCAATCGCTAGATTAATGAAAAAACTCGCTGTACCAATCGCGGCAACCGGACCACTTCCTAATCTTCCAACCCAAATCATATCGACTAGACCATAAGTAGTAGAGATGAAATTCGTCGCAATAATCGGAAGTGTTAATTTCATTAAGGTAGGCATAATAGGACCCTGAGTCAAATCGTTTGTGTCCTTCAAGTCTAATTACACCTTCTTCATCTAATTTCAAATCCATTATATAACCACACACTTATATAATCAATTGATTATATGTGAACAATATTTTGAGTTCGGATTTTTCGGCGAAATGGCTATTGAAAAGAACGATTAGTTCGTTTAGAATAAAACCAACGATCAGTTCTATATTTATAGAACTAATAACAAGTTCAGTATTTCACTGAAAGAATGGAGCAGCTCTTGGATTATAAAGTAGAGGTCGATTTTGCACCCATGTATGAATGTGTTAGTAGTATGACTGCTTTTCTAAGTAAGCAGAACCATACTGCCATGGATTCCGGTAAGCTCTGGGTACGCGATGTTCAAGCCAGATTCGCGCCAATGCTGCTACGTAAAATGCAGGAAGTCGTTAAGAAACTTGATGATTTCAGTTTGGCTCCCTATATTTGGTGCTGTCCGGGAGAGCGTTCGGTAGAGGGGTTTTTGGAGTGGTTCGATGGTTTATCTTCGGGCGAACTGTATGAAATATCCGGACGTTTCGGCCAATCGGTCCCTTCCAATCTTGCGGAGCTTAGGGACACTGCCGCTGACATCCTCCGCGAATGGAACTCAGGTTACTTCAGTGGAATCGATCCTAATATCATCAAAGGGCTTGAGCAAGAAGCCGAATCAAGACGCGCGATGCTAAGCGGGAACAATGATATGGAAGTCTTTGAAGCAGCTACTGCTGGAATGCGCCTTTATCCAACCGAACATCTGAAGCAGGTCATTATCATTCCGCAATATCATGCTCGTCCACTGGTTACGACCGCTATGTATGATGAATTCGTATTCACCAGCTACTCTTGTGATGTTCTCCCTCCGGAAGCTGGACGGCCTGCGCCTGCATTACTCCGCCTTACCCGTGCGTTGTCAGATGAGACCCGGCTGTATATCCTTCGTTTGCTCACAGGCAAGCAGCTCAATTTCACAGAAATCGTGCGTGAGGTAGGACTTTCTAAAAGCACAATCCACTACCATCTTATCGCACTGCGTGCAGCTGGGCTGGTCATTGTCCATACCAATGTTAGAAACGCATCGTACAGCCTGCGATTAGAAGCGTTAAACGGGCTGCCTCAGCAGATTGGGGCGTATCTGGAGAGTTAAGCATAAACGGCTTAGGCGTCCTTATAAGAACGGTAAGCGTATTTGCGAGAAATATAAGATAGTATAGGTGCAAAACTTATACTTTCTTATTTTAAGAAAGGAGCTACCAAGCAATGATAAAACGCAGCTATTATGGTCTACTCTCGACCATTACATTAAGCGCTTTTGGGGATGCTTTTGGCTTACTGGCTATGGAATGGCTCGTCTATGAGCTAACCGGTTCTAAGCTAGCGATGGGAGCACTCGCGCTCAGTTCCGGCATACCTGAGCTGCTGTTGCGCTTGCTCGGTTCACCGTTGTCCGATCGGCTGCACCGGATCCGTTTTATGGCCTGCTTGGCAGCCATTCGCTTGCTGGCTATAGCACTGCCACTCGGCATGGGCCTGGCTGGCCAATTGCAGCTGTGGCATCTGTTTGTCGCCGCGGGTCTCAGCGGATCTTGCGCCGCATTGTTCATGCCAACAGCGATGGCTGTTATTCCTGGCGTTGCCGACAGCCGGAAGCTGGTGCGAGCTTTTGCTATCATTGATGGCAGCAAAAGCGCAGCAGTCCTGCTGGGGCCTGCCTTAGCAGGTGCGTTGACCGCTGCTAGTGGAGCGCTGCCCGCCCTTGGCATCAACATGATATGTTACGCAGCCGCCATCACTACCTTGCTGTGCTTACAAAAGCTACCGAAACCTTCTCCAGCCCCAGGTAGTTTCTCCATCACCGTTTACGTTCGCGAGATAGCCGAGGGTTTTACCTTCTATAAACAATTTCCTGCAATGCTTACGATTATGATCATGGCCTCCATCAGTAATTTAAGCTCAATTGCCGTCTGGACGATGATGGTCCCTTTTGTACGTGAAGTGCTCCACCGCGATGCGGCCACGATGGGCACGCTAAGTACAGTTTTCGCACTGGGAACCTTAGTCGGGCTAAGTGTGATTTCCATGATAGGGGAAATTAAAAAAAGACGGCTTGTCATGCTTAGCAGTCTGGGGATCATAGGTTTAGTGACTACCTTATGGGGGTTATTCCCTAGTTTTTCTTTTGCTCTCGCCGCTGTATTTGCTACTGGGACGTTAGGTCCCTTCTTCGGTTCCTTAAGCTCTTCACTCCATGGACGTCTAGTTCCGAGCCATCTGCAAGGAAGAGTCAATTCTATTCGCTTTCTGATCGGTGGCGGCTTGCAGCCTTTTGGTGCTTTTGCCGGTGGCGCGATTGCCCAGCATTATGGGGTGCCCTCACTTTTTGTAATCGCCGGACTGCTTCCAATGCTCTGTGCTAGCGCAGCCTTGCTGCTCCCCGGACTAAAAGCGCTGGATGGTGACCTTTCCACCCTTGAGGCTACCCATAGGCGACCCGTTGTGGAAGTTCCGTCACAAGGTGTTGTAACTGAACGATAAGTGGGGTTATGTAGAAGAGTTCACTGATTCTAATAGAAACAGCGGTAGTTTAGGACAAGGAAATCCCGTCCTAAACTACCGCTGTTTATTTTAATTTATCAGGCAAAAAAGGAAACCGGATTTTTAATTTTTTCACAATAGACTACCCACTGTCGTTGATGGCGGCGGATGGCAGTCTGTTTTTTTATAGTCTTGTTAACGTTCCATTCACACTACTCTGATAATGTCTATAAGCGTTAGGTGGATGATCATCCAAACCCAATAAATGATGATGCGGAGGATAATAATGTTAACTTATATAAAAAAAAGACTGATCGTTGGTCTAACCCTATTGGCTGTGATTAGTGCCGGATTAGGCGCAAGCCTGGTGTTGCCCGGGTACCAGGCATCGGCCGAGACCAAAACGGATCAAACCGTGCTACCCATAACTCAGACTGAAGAACCCGCCAATCTCGATGATACCGCGAGTCTGACTGCCTTCGTTGATAGCATCATGGAAAAAGATATGAATCGGCTGCAAATTCCGGGAGCGGTCATCTCCATCGTTAAAGACGACAAGATTATTTTGGCCAAAGGTTATGGAAGTTCCAATCTGGAAAAGGCAGCACCCGTTGACCCGATAACCAGCATGTTTCGAATTGCTTCAACGACAAAGCTGTTCACCTGGACAGCGGTGATGCAACTGGTCGAGCAAGGCAAAATTGATCTAGACACGGATATTAACACCTACCTGAAATCAGTGAAGATCCCTGCTACTTATCCTGAACCTATCACTATGCGCCATTTGATGACACATACAGCAGGGTTCGAAGAAGGTGGAGTTGGTTATCAAATCACTACAGACCCTGCCAAATTGCCGGGGTCAATCTCGGAAACACTCAATAAGCATATGTTGGCACGGGTAAGACCACCCGGACAGATAAGTTCTTATTCGAACTACGGTGCTACACTCGCAGGTCTAATTGTAGAGGAAGTTAGCGGTGTTCCTTACAATGATTATATAAAGAAATATATTTTCGATCCGCTCGACATGAAATATTCGACCGTAGTAGAACCTTTGCCGGAGTCATTCATGCCCAACAAAGTTGTGGGGTACAACAGCGAGAACGGCAGTTTTATTCCAGGAACACCTACCTTCGAGGGCGGCTTTCGTCCTGCCGGCTCGGGTACAGTATCAGCAGTAGATATGGCGCATTTCATGATCGCCCATCTGCAGAACGGCAAATATGGTGACCAGCAGATTCTGAGACCCGAGACGGCAGAATTAATGCATTCAACGGCGTTTCAATTTGATAAACGTCTGCCGGGAGTGGATCTCGGGTTCGCAGAGAAACAAATCAATGGGCTCACGCTGATCACTCATGGTGGTTCTGACCCCATGTTTAATACGGGATTGTATCTTGTGCCTGCCAAGCATGTAGGCATCTTTGTATCCTACAGCGGAGGTGAGGGCGGTGATTCCGCAGAAGACCTCATCCAAGCCTTTTTCAACCGTTACTACCCTGCTCCTGATGCGAGTCAGCCTGAATTCATCGCTTCTGATGAATCTATTCAGAAATATGCAGGAGCCTATCAATTTACACGCCGAAACATCAGTGATATTGATAAGTTTTTCAACTTTTTCGCTCAGCTGAATGTCTCGGTTGAGGATAATAAGCTATCCTTGGGAAGTGGTAGTGAACAACAATTGTATAGAGAAGTCGGTCCGAATATGTTCCAACTCGAGGGAGGTACCGAACAAATTGCCTTCCGTACGAATGAGTCCGGTAAGGTTACACATATGATCTTAGGGATGGTACCGGATATGCCGCTGGAGCGTACGCCTCTCTTGGATCAAAATAAATTTTGGCTTATCGTCCTAGGGTTCTTGGGGTTGATTTTCATCACTTCATTGCTCGGACTAATCTTCTCCAGACGCAAGATCAAGGCGATGACGCCACCTGAAAAGTGGGCCATCCGCCTATCTGCGGGAACTGCTGGCTGGGCGCTGCTATCTTTCGTCACGATATTTATGGTGGTTATGTCCATGGACATGATGCAGAAGTTCAGCGGGATCAGTCTTTCGCTTTCTCTCAGTTTAGTTATGCCAATCATTTTGGTTGGTCTGACTTTAGCTTTACTAATCTCGGCTATACTGGTTTGGAAGAATAAATACTGGACAGCTTTCAAGCGTGTGCATTATACGTTAGTGACGCTTTCGGCTGTGGCGATGACTCTGTTCTTCTACTATTGGAACCTGTTGGGTTGGCAGTTCGGATAACACCATTACTTGCCAAGTACAAATCAGATATAATGAAAGCTTAATAGAGGAGGAAAATCGTGGCTACTATACTTATCGCTGATGATGATGATAACATCCGAAAGCTAATGTCTTTATTTTTGCGAAAAGAAGGTTTTGACCTCAAAGAAGCCAGGGATGGTACCAAAGC
>Ga0153923_100207_pt1 | contig 25295 bp, 16 predicted proteins | sample TSNJ007MetaG_FD_104682 | JGI IMG/M metagenome (GOLD analysis project Ga0153923, IMG submission 104682) | Attine ant fungus gardens microbial communities from New Jersey, USA - TSNJ007 MetaG | ecosystem: Host-associated > Fungi > Mycelium > Unclassified | place: USA: New Jersey, Brendon T. Byrne...
CATCATCCACAATCAGGAGCTTAAGCATGCAGGATCTCCTCCTTGCTATTATTCACACGCGTTAGCCTCAGTTTGATGGTCGTTCCCTTTCCCTGCTCGGACATAATCTCGATTACATCGTTCCTTTGATAGAAAAGCTGCAGCCGTCGTTGTACATTTCGAATTGCAATTCCATTGGAGTTCGAATCAGCGCTCACCACAGGCTCCCTTTCTTTCTCTGAATCTATGGGCGTATGTTCGGAAAAAGGAATGTCTCCGCTCAAGCGATCAATCGTTTCTGGGTCTATTCCAACGCCATTATCCTGTACCTCTACGATGACATCATTACCACTCTCGTAAATGGCCAGATGCAGTTTCCCACCCTGTTCATAGGATTCCACACCATGGGTGAAAGCGTTCTCAATAAAGGGCTGCAAAGTCAGTGGTGGTAACAAGCAATCCAAGGCTCGCTCCTCAATGTCATCCGTAAACGCAACTCTATCATCAAAACGCATCCTTTGAATAAACAAATACTCTTTAACAATATTCACCTCATCACGCAGCTGAACAATATAATTCATCTTCTTCAGATTGTAACGCAGCAAGGTCGAAACGGAATCCACCAACTCGCTTGTTCTTTCTGCGCTCTCGACATAAGCCATTTTAGAAACCATGTTCAGTGTATTAAATAGGAAATGTGGATTGATCTGATTTTGCAGACTTTTCAGCTCCATTTTCTTAACCAATTGATCGAGTTCCGATTTCTGTTTGATTTCAACCACGAGATCGCGGATGTTAGAGCGCATATTATTAAAGGTTGTTGCGAGAAAGCGCATTTCATCACGCGTATTCACCGTAACCTCCCCCTCGAAATTCCCGCGAGATATCCGATTCGCCGCAGCCGTCAATTGCTGTATGGGCTTCGTAATTCCATTGGAGAACCAATACGCAAAAATCATACACAAAATGGCTACCGAACTAAAAACAAAAACACCTAAATATCTAAAGTTCTCATTCTTTCGACTAATCAGCTCAAACACATTCCGGTAATCCGTCAGTTCGCTATTAATAATCGTCAATGTGGTCTCTTGAATATATCGGGTAATCTCACCCGATTGTTTTAAGTGTGCGTAGTAAGCATCCTGGTTGCCTAGATCAAAAGCTATAAGACTTTGCCGGCTCTCTGTCATGTAGCTGTCTATCATATTGCTATAGTTATCAACGAGCAGTTGGTTATGATCATTTTGTAGAATATCTACTAGTAAATCCTGTTTGTTATTAAGCTTCATAATGGCAGTTTCATACTGCTTCAGGGTCTCATCGCCGCTTCGATTCCGGAGCACATACCGGTTCATAGCATCATTAACATCAGTGGCATCCTGGTATAGCTCATTAAGCAGAAAAAATCGGTGCAGAACTTGATCGTATGTCCTTGCCATATTGATATTATCTATGTAAAGAAAGACGAAGACACTACTAAGTAGTACTATAAAAGCACTAAAAAAGATCATCAGTTTGCTTTTAATACGAATCATGGCCCGAAGTCCCCCTTTCCGCGGGAAATTTCCTCTTTGCGGACCACATTGGCATCCGTATTAAAGATAGTAACAATCTTTTTCCCTGCTAGATAATCCACCATCAGTTCTATACTTTTTCGTCCCATCATGTACGGTTGCTGCACTATAGAGGCATCTATGATGCCCTCTTCAATGAATTCAAGCGTTTCCGGTAAGTCATCAAAAGCAATGATCCGCGCCTGCTGATTTTTACCTTTCAGCATTTGGGCAATCCCCAATCCATCCAAAGAACTTGTACCCAAAAAAGTGTCTATCTCCGGATGCTGATTCATGATTTTAAAAGCTATGACTTCTGACTGAATCCGATTAATGTTTGATTCTTCAATTTGTACGACATGGATACCAGACTCTCCATCAATTGCATCCATAAAACCTTTAACCCGCTGCTGTTGATTCGTAGAGGTAAAGCTCCCGGTCACAATCCCAACTTGACCTACACCCTTCGATTGCTGAACAAGTGTCGTTCCAGCTAAATATCCAGCCGCGTAGTTATCAGTGCCAACATAGGCAATCCGCCCGCTAGATGGTGCATCCGAATCAATAGTAATGACAGGGATACCTTGTTTAACAGCTTCAGCAATGATGGGATTAAATTCCTTATCGTTAAGCCCTTGTGTCAATATTCCGTCTACCTTCGATGCAATAGCTTTATCTATGATTCGAATTTGCTCTCTCTTATCTGCTTGGACGGGTCCGAGATATTCCAGCGCAATCCCTTCCTCTGCTGCTGCTCTCTGAGCACCTTTCTCAATTTCACGCCAATAGGGATTATCCAATTCTTCCGAAATTAAGACCAGATGTAGTAGTGGCTTTTGCGCGGGCTTTCGTTCGGCTAGTAAATAATCGTAATACAACACTTTTCCAGTAAACACGCCAGTAAAACATAGGGAAATGGACAGTAAGAGCAGCATGAAAATATAAAAAGGTCGCCGAAGTATATTTATGGTGTTCTTCCCCCTCTAGCATTGTTTATGCTAATAAGAATGCGCTTACATTAAAATAATAATAGATACTATAGTAAATATAGTCAATTCCCGATTTTCAAACGATCCCGATCGTCCGGCAGCCTATAAACTCCAAAAAAACTGCCCCAAGCTACTTATAGCTTGAGGCAGCTTTGTAATTCCTGCTTGCGAAGGGAAAAGACTATGGTGCAACAGTTAAAGCCTCTTGCGCGTAATCGGCAATGACCGGATGAACCAAAAGATTTAGTGGTTTGACTGGAATCAGTACACTGTTGGTGGTTTTCACTGTCATTAGCGATTCCAACTGGAAGTACGTATTCAGTTTCTCTCCTGCGGAAGAGGAACCGATTCGAACCGCATAAGTACCTGGATCAGCTACCCAAGCATGGCTGCTCTCATCGAAGGAAGCCAGATCCATACTATTTAGTGTGAACGTAAGGGTCTGATGCTCTCCTGCATTCAATAACGCTGTCTTTTGGAAAGCCTTCAATTCCTGAACTGGTTTATTGGCACCCGGAGCGCTTAGATATAGCTGAACTACCTCTTTACCTGCAACTGTACCGTTGTTATATACATCCACGGTTACAGTCACAATTCCTGCTGCAGAATCAAAAGCATCTGAACTGATCTTAAGATCGCGGTAGCCAAAGGTTGTATAGGAGAGGCCATATCCGAATGGATAGGCAACCGCACTGCTTTTGCCAAACGTATCATAGTAACGGTAACCAACATAAATATCTTCCTCGTACTTCACTTCCACACTATTTCCTGGAAAGTTATTAGCGGAAGGAACTACACCATAACTTGTAGGAAAAGTCATTGGCAGCTTGCCCGATGGATTCACAGCTCCGGATAATACGTCGGCAATTGCATGGCCTGCTTCCTGTCCTGGCTGCCAAGCCAAGAGAATAGCATCCACTTTATCTTTCCAGGAGATCATTTCAATCGGACCGCCGATATTCAGAATCACGGAGACCTTCTTACCTTGCTCATGGTAAGCAGTTGATACCTTATCAATCATATCCAGCTCTGTTGCTGTCAACAAAAAGTCACCCTCAGCATTTTTCCGGTCTGCACCTTCACCAGATATTCTGCTGATTACAATAATGCCCGTCTCGGAAGAAGCTTCTGCTGAATTAATCTCATCCGCTGATAATACCTTTTCCGGAAGTGGTGGATAGGCCAAGCCGCCAAAGCTGCTCACTGGACCGTATTCCGGCTTCTCTCTTAGCTCTGTAATATATTCTTGATAGCTGACATTTAAAGGTTCATATACGCTGTAGCCTGCGTCACTTAACCCTTCCACAATGGATACAGTATGCTCCACATTGACATCGCCGCTGCCAGTTCCGCCTTTGACGGTTTCAATCTGAGCATTTCCGAAGAGGGCAATATTCGTACCTGCTGCGATAGGCAACGCCTCAGCTTTATTCTCCAGCAGCACCATACCTTCTGTTGCGGCTTGACGAGAGGTCACTGCATTTGCAGCAAGATCAGGTTTGTTGCTGTGTCCGATCCCCTTAAAGGATGGAGATTTCACTACGACTTTCAAAATTCTTTTTACGTTAACATCCAGTTGTTCTACGCTCAGATCGCCATCGTTCACAGCTTTAGTAATCGCTGAAATGGCTGCCGCATTTCCTGGCATGATGAGGTCGTTGCCTGCAATCATATTTTGTGCCCGGTTCGAGCCCCCACCCCAGTCCGTCATTACAAAACCTTGGAACCCCCACTCATCGCGGAGAATTGTGCTCAGTAGATCTTTATTTTCGGAGGCAAACGTTCCATTGATTTTGTTATAAGAGCTCATAACAGACCATGGCTGCGATTCTTCCACTGCGATTTCGAACCCTTTCAAGTAGATTTCGCGCAGTGCTCTTTCTGAAACGACCGTGTCAATGGACATCCGGTTCGTTTCCTGATTATTCGCGGCAAAATGCTTAATCGTCGTTCCGACTCCATTCGCTTGAACCCCGTTCGTAATCGCCGCGGTCATTTTTCCTGAGATGAGCGGATCTTCGGAATAATACTCAAAGTTTCTGCCTCCCAATGGATTGCGGTGAATGTTCAGCGCGGGAGCCAGATATAAATCCACACCATACTCCAGTAGCTCATTCCCCATCGCATTACCTACTTGGTTAGCCAAGGCTTCATTCCAAGTCGCGGCAATGGAAGTGGCGATAGGGAACCCTGTAGCAAATGTTGTATCTTCACCCTGTTTCGTGTTGATGCGGACTCCCGCTGGTCCATCTGCCATGATTAACTTGGGAATCCCAAGACGTGGCAACTCATAAGAACCACCAGCAGCTCCAGCTACCTTCGTGCCTGAACCAGCACCGACAACCAGCGAAGCTTTTTCCTTAAGCGTCATTTCACCAATAACGGCATCAATGGATGCTTCGTCTGTCAGTACAACCAGACTTGCGTCGATAGTGTATTTTAATTCAGCTATAGGACTGGATGGGATACCAGCTTTAACTGCCAAGGCTTTAATTGTAGCCGTCTCTTTATCGGCACCTACAATTGTAATGGGCCCTTGATATACGGTACTGTTTTCAGTTGGTGTACTGCCGTCAAGTGTGTAATAAATTGTAGCGCCGGATGTTGAGGTGAGCGTAACCTTAGGGCCACTCTTATATACACCAGGCTCTGGAAAAGCAGTAGGCAATGCTGCTCCAATTACATAATTGAATTCAGCAACTTTACTTGTCTTGCCGTCTTTAACCGTTAATGCCTTTACTATTGAGGAGGCCGTAATACTGATTCCAGACCGTGAATTATACTGCTTGGTCGTATTCATTACTGATGCTGCAGGTGTAGATCCATCGGTAGTATAGAAGATGGTTGCGCCACTCAGAGCAGTCAACATTACCGTCTGAGCTCCATAATAAGTTCCTGACGGGATAGAAGCTGTTGGAGCAGCAACGAGTCCTTCTTCAGGTTCAGTTCCGGGATCAACAGCTTTTTTGTATTTCGCTGTCCGGGCATCGTTAATTACGCCGCTCCAGTTCATCCCGAAGGCAAAGTCATAAGCATTCCCTTCAGAATCTACATAGACTTTCATATCATGGGATACATCCTCATACTGCTCCTCTACCGTCTTCATGTCTTTAGGCATTTGCATAGGCAGAAGGGCCGATGGTTCATATGCACCTACCAGAATATCGAAGATCGCTTGATTCTGAATGCCAAAGTTCGCAATAATCGCATCCGCACGATCTTCGAATTCAGCAACAATCGTTGGATTAGACATCGTTAGGGAAACGACTACTGGTTTATCTCCCATTGCTTTTTTGGTATCAAGCACCAGATCCAAATCAGACTCATTGGATGCCGTAGTCTTCTTTCCTTTGTAAGAACGGTTCGATACATCTCTTGCATCACCAGCCAAACTCGTCTCACGTGCATACTCCGCTGTATATGGACGATACTGCAGGCTGATCGGGATATACCCATTACCTCCGGCATCTACGTCAGCTTTGCTGTAGCCTGCGCCAGTTTGCGGATTCTTGATAAAGACAATCGCGCTGTCCGCTTGAGCCGGATCATCCGTCACATTAAAGTATTTCTTCAGCTGATCAATGTTGACAGGATACGAATACGATTTGGTAGCTGCATCATAAGTTTTTGGAACATAAACTTTCTCATCTTTTTTAAGTGGAAGTACATGGTTATCTTTGTTTTTCAGCATAATGACTGACTTTAACTGGGCCATATAACCCTCTGTCATAAACTCCTTGTTACCCACAGTAGCTTTTGTTTCCTCTACATCAAGATATGGATTCTCAAATAGCCCTGCATTAAAAATATTAGTAAGTAGTCGTACTGCTGACTCTTCAAATCGTGTCCGTATCACCTTCTCGCCTTGTTTCTCAATTCCTATTTGATACGCTGCAATGATAGGTTTGGAGTCGTTGTTTCCACCGAATTGGTCAACGCCAGCCATGATGATTCGATAGTGACGTTCCGCAACTGTGTAATTTTCTTCTACACCCCATGGGCGGTTACCAAATAACTCAACAGGTCCTTCATCGCCTGTGATTCCCCAGTCTGTTGTGATTACACCGTCGTAATGATACGTATTCCGTAAAAGATCGGTGATTACATAAGGACTATACGAGTTCCCTACATTCTCTCCATTCGCCTTATCCTGATTAAATGAGATTGTATAATACGGCATAACTGCAGCGGCTTTTCCAGTCGGTCCTTCCAGGTCAAATGCTCCTTTTGTAAAAGGAATCAGATGCTCATCGAAGTTATTTCCCGGATAAACAGCATACTTTCCATACCCATAGTGTGCATCTCGGCCACTCTCGCCGGAACCCCCACCTGGCCAATGTTTGACCATAGCATTCACACTCTCATTGCCCCATCCATCGCTGCTGCCCGGTGTAGTCTGAAAACCATCCACATAGGCTCTTGCCATATCAGCAGCCAGTTTAGAGTCCTCACCAAATGTTCCGCTGAAACGAGTCCAGCGCGGTTCCGAAGACATATCCACCTGAGGGGATAAAGCTGTTGCGATGCCAAGCGCCCTGTACTCTTTAGAAGCAATTTCGCCGAACTGCTTCGTCAGATTGGCATCGAAGGAAGCAGCAAGACCTAGTGCCTGCGGCCACATCGAGATCGCTCCACCTGATCCTTCGTTATACTCTGCGTTAGCTACAGTGCTATGACGAGGGTCCGAGCTGTTATTAGCTGGAATACCAAGCCCAATCTTCTCCACTAAGGCTTGGGCATTGTTATTCCAACGGGCAGCCACCTCAGGGCTCTCAACCGTAGTAATCAATACATGCCGCAAGTTATCTTCTGTCAGGAATACTTTCTGTTGGTCTGTTAGATCGGATGCCAATGCACCGCTTTCCGCCAGCGGTTTTCCACCATAAGTTCCCCCACGGAATCCCGAAGCTGAGGCTGCTGGTATGGATTGATGACCACTGTACAGCATAAGTCCGGCAATTTGCTCCACAGACATTTGCGAAGCAAGATCCTTAGCTCTTACTTCTGTGCTAAGACGCCAATCCTCATATTTGTCGAGCTTGCCGTTTTTATTCAAATCTTTAAATGCTAACCCATCTACGGTTAACAGAGCTACCCCTGATTGTGTTGAGTATCCTAAGGTCTCTCCACCAGGATTGGTCACTGTACCAATCGTACCAACAACGCTTTGGCTCCATTTCGTGCTACTGCCTCCATTATTTGAGCCTGACCCGGAACCTCCGCCGCCAGTAGCAGGACTGCTGGTTGGCTTAGCGGCAGTATCTTTACCATCATTAGTAATTGTTCCTTGGCCAACCTCTTTACCATCAATGATCACACCTGAAGTTTGTACCACGATACTGGTCACATTTTTCCCACCAGTTATGATTGTTCCCTCTGCTCCTGGCCGGATAGTGATCGTTCCCACCTTCGCCCCATCATTGATTACAATAACGGTAGGAACTAAAATTTCCATAGATTGGATTGCAGTGGACCCTTCGGCTACAACTCGAACCTTTCCGCCTTGCTTATTAATGGTTACACCCGACAAAGTGCTACTCTTCAAGTGAATACTGTCTATTCCTCCGCCGCTTACAAACGTGGTTCCAGATACGGTTACTTGATCAAGTGTAGCCTCTCCGTTACCGATACCTGCGGTTAAATATAAATCCCCACTCACTTTGCTACCAGATAGGATTGCTCCTGAAGCAGTAATTAGCGCAGAGCCCGCGATCGCCGTGGCATCATAAGTACCTGCAGCATTGTAATATCCTTTTGCCATACCATCAATAATCTTAATGACCTCAGCACGTGTTATGGATCCCGTTGGTTTGAATGTTCCATCCGTATACCCGTTGATAGCCCCTTTTTGAGTAAGGATGCCAACCGCTGAGGCAGCATAAGCACTTATTGAAGCAGCGTCCGAGAAGGATAGGGAAGCCGTCCCTGCCTGTTTCAATTCGAACACACGAGCCAGCATGGTTGCAGCGTCCTGTCTCGTTAGGTAGTTATCTGGTTTCGCAAGATTACCTGCAAAACCTTCAAAGTAACCTGCTTGACGTGCGATCAGCACATCAGCTGCATACCATTTCCCGCTTGGTACATCGTTAAAGCTATTGCTTGTTTGCTGTGAAAAACCGAATAATCGGTTGAGCACTGCCACAAATTCCGCTCTAGTTACTTTTCCGTTTGGTAGGAAGGTTCCATCTGTATAGCCATTTATAATTCCGCTTGACGCCCATTTTCCTATTGGTGATTGCGCCCAATGCCCGTTTACGTCCTTAAAACTCGCAACCGTTTGAACATTTGTAATTTCAGCGGCAAACGCCCCTGGATTCACAGATGAGAATAACAACGTAGCGACTGCTAAGCTACTGGCCAGCTTTCTAGCTATGGGCATTTTCTTAATTTTTAGACTTGAACTGTTTTTATATTTTGTCAACATGCCATCCTCCTCAGTAAAATATGTAAACGCTAACAATACCATCTAACAAAAAGATTTCTCCAGTTCACCCCCTATTTGATAGACATATTATAGCTTGAGGTTTGGGATGGCTTATCTAGACTATCTTCAGATGCATCTGGATTATTTTATACTCGCTACATGCCGCTCAAAACAAAGAACCGCTTCTCCAAAAGGAATAAGCGGTTCAATAATTTAGTATTCTGTTACGGCTACCCTACACGCTGAATTTCGATAATTTCTCCTTTAACTGCAAGGATGCATCCTCCAGCTTCAAAGAAAGCTCTACCAAATGATCACTTACACTTTGTTGCTCTCCACTAAGTGAGGCAACTTCTTGAGAGGCAGCTGATGATTCCTCAGCTATTGAGCTTACGTTGCTCATCGAATCGGATAGAACCTTTTGCGATTGACTCAGGCTGTCCATCGACACAGTTACAGCATTCAGACGGGCGATAAAATGCTGCATCTGATCCTGCACAGATACGAAGATATCGCTAGTGCTCTGCACGGAAGTCATTTGCTGATTAAAGAGCGGTGCAACTTCTGAAAGGACTACAACCGTCTCGTTCATATCTCTCATAACGGTATCTGTTATTTCTGCCACAACAGCAATAGACTCTTTCGATTGATCTGCAAGCTGGCGTATTTCATCGGCTACCACCATGAATCCTCGCCCGGCCTCGCCTGCTCTTGCTGCTTCAATGGTGGCATTCAGAGACAAGATATTCGTCTGCTGAGTAATATTTTGCATCACATTAAGAACCTTCATAACGGAAGATGCCGTTTCTGTCAGCTCGTTAACCTTCATCACAAGCTGATTCGTCTTCAGGCCCGTCCTATTCGTCTCATTAAGTAATTCTTTCAACCTGTTGAAGCCTTCCTCACTGAGTTCACCGATGCTATGTGCGGTGTGATCCATCTCGTGAGTAGCTGAATTAACTAAATCCATCTGTACCGAAATTTGCCCCGTCAACTCATTGCCACGATCAGCTTCCAAGGCCAGACTGCCAGCACCACCCGCAATTTCTTCCGTGGCCGCGGCAATATCCATAGCTGCATCAGCTGTCTTGCGCGAAACACCGCTAAGCTCATCGGCGGTTTCCAGTACCTTCCGAGCGGTTTCATTCGTATGGATAACCAGCTCTGTTATTCGTTCCATCATCATGTTAAAAGAACTGGATAACTGACCGATCTCATCACGTGAGGTGATATTCGTACGCACCCCTAGATTCCCTTCGGCTCCCTCTGACATCAAATTCTTAAGTCTGGTCAGCGGTCGAGATACCATTCTGAACATCCAATACCCTATCAAAATGGCGATAATAGCAGCTACAGCAACAATAATATAAGTAGTCTTGAGAATACGCAGCGCGTCTTTCGTCAAGTTCTCAGCCGGTACAACACCAAGTAATCTCCATCCCGAGGTCTCTAGTGTTCCATATACAGCTAATATAGATTTACCCTTCTCATCCTTTGTTGGCAATGAGCCTGCTGTATTCTGCAGCCCCCCCAAAAGCGTCCCTCCCAAATTCAGATATGTATCTGTGCCCACTTGCTGGGAGGAGGCAATCAATTCATCCTTATTCGTCAGCAATTGCATGTAAGAGCTTGTTCCAAGATCCACTTTACGAAGCTGATTTTCTAATTCGCTAATTCTAATATCGTTAATGACTATGTATCCCGAGCTTTTAGAATCACCGGCAATCGATTTGGCCAAATGGAAAACACCTGATGTATTTCCTTCCTGGCCCTGTAATTCACGTGGAATCCATATACTCTGTGGCTTCTCTTCTAGCTGCTTAAACCATGAGGATTCTCTGAAACTCTCAATAAAAGCGCTATCTTTGGTACCCGCCGAAGAAATCGGAAAACCTTCATTCATCGGAATAAGGTATACGGCCTCCACACCGTTTGATGCCGTGAGCCAATCATTTAGCTGCGCACTAATCTGGTTAGATAGTACCTTACGTTCCTCATTACTTGTAGTGGGATTATTCCCTTGTTTGAGTGCACTTTGAATTTTATTGTCGTACAAGATTCTTCCTAGACCATCCTCATAACGTAACAATTCCACATCAAACTTCTCAGCGGTTTGAACGACTGTCTGTTGATTGGCTGACAGCGCATTCGTCTCGATCGTATGCTCAGCTACGGAATAGGAAGTGTAGCCGAGAGAGAGCACGAGCACCATCGTCGAAACAAAGAAGATGAGAAAAAGCCGCACCCCAATGGATTTGGATGGATGCAGCTGGAATCGTCTTTTTTCTTTTTTCACTTGTACTTTCATCTAATCATTCACCACCGTTGTCGTCTGTTATGCCTACTGGCTTATCGTTTACAAGGTCATGAACATTTGTAACACCCGATCGGAAAGATATGGCAAATACTCATGACCGTACTCATAATAAACCATAAGCTCTTTGGGCGCTAGTACTTTGTTGTACGCGGCAAACTGCGTTGAAGGTGGACAAATCACATCGGATAACCCTGTAACCCACAACATTTTGGCTTGAATTCGCTCCGCGAGATTCTGAATATCGATGTAACCCAGTCTATTAAAAATCTCGTCCTCACGTAAATGATGGGGATCAAAAAAGCGGAAATAATAGTTAATTTCCTCATAAGCTGACGTAGTGATATCAAGCTCCCAAGCCCGTCTATAATCTGAAAGAAACGGATACACAGGAACGGCCATGCTCACACGCGGCTCTAATGCTGCACAAGCTACAGTAAGCGCTCCTCCTTGAGATAAACCAAAAGCACCTACACGTGCTGGATCAACCTCTTCCATAGACATCAGTATTCGAGCAGTCTGCGCTGTATCCAGAAACACATTACGATAGTAAAGGTTGTGCGGATTAGGATCGTCAATGCCGCGAATAATATGTCCACGAATGGTTGTGCCTTTTACTGTAAGATTATCCTCGGAAAGTCCGCCTTGTCCCCGGCAATCCATCGCAAGGACACTAATCCCATGTGCCGCATAAGTCACCTTCTCCATCCAATCCCCGCTGTCACAGGAATATCCATGAAACATCACGACACCAGAACCTTTTTCTGAACCCCTTTTCTTCGGTCTTACATATTTACAATGGATTCTTGCTCCGCCAACACCGGTAAAATACAGATGAAAACATTCCGCCAGCTCGCTGACGAACTCCGCAGGCTCTAGTTCATAATCTAGTGACTGGGCGTCCAGATCATGCAAAGCCCGCTCCCAAAATGCGTCAAAGTCGACTGGTTTTGGGCTGCTTCCGTTATATTTTTTTAATTGTGACAATGTCATGTCGTTTCCCATATTAAGGTCCTCCTTAAGGTTTTTTCACTTAAAAAACAATGGAAACGGAAAACCCGCTTATGTGAGTTTTCCGTTAGTTTCTACTAATAACAAGAGCTCGCTAGTTGCACTTTGTGCAACTATTACAGCTAAGTAAGTTGTGTTGTTCATTTAATTGCATTCTATACAACTAAAATTGCTCACAGCGGGGTTTCCGGGGCAAAATCGCCTGAAATAAGTGTACAATGTGCAACTATTTACACTAAACACCACCAAACTGGTTAGTTTAAGTGCACTTTGTGCAACTAGCGGCTTTAGCCTAGACATACTGGCGTCTCATGAATGAGCTCATAGTACTCACTCGTTGCTCTTTGGCTGCACTTTGTGCAATAGATTCTATTTTCAGACGAAATCGAGAGTTTCTATTGCAGAGAATGCAATGAAAAGCTCAAGCCACATAACTCATAACACAAAGCGCGCAACGTGCAGAACCCAGCACACAAAATACAGCACACTACACGCCGCACACTTTTTTCGAACGCTGCTCAGCCACCAAATATCTACCCAACTTCACTCTACCTAAAGCTTGTTCCTCAAAGGTTGTTCACCCTATTAAATTTTACCTAAACCCGCATCATCGCCAACCTCTTCATGGGTGTCGATGACATAGTTGACGATTTCATCAACAGTTGTATATGCAACGCCTACATAAGTGTCAGCAGCGCCATAATAGATGGCGATACGGCCCGTTTCTGCATCATGCAGAGTGGCACATGGGAACAGAACGTTATTCACAAAACCTCTTTCCTCATACCATTCTTCAGGAGTTAGCACAAAATTTTTCGAGCGATATTTTACTTTCGAAGGCTCGTTTATATCCAAAATAACTGCACCCATGCTATATACAAGACCGTTGCAGGTTCCTGTAACGCCATGGTAGAACATCAACCAGCCTTCTGTAGTTTCAATCGGTGCAGGTCCGCCGCCAATCTTGACACTTTGCCACCAGCCTTGGCCACCTTTACTCATGACATGGCGGTGTTTACCCCAAAATACAAAGTCAGGGCTTTCACTAAGGAATACATCACCGAATGGTGTATGTCCGCTGTCACTTGGACGGGACAACATCACGAAGTTATTGTTGATTTTTCTAGGGAACAATACACCGTTCCGGTTGAAGGGCAGGAATGGATTTTCCAAGCTGATAAATGTTTTGAAATCTTGCGTTTTAGCAACACCGATAGCTGCGCCGTAAAAATCTGTACACCAGATAATATAAAATGTATCTTCGACCTTAACCAGACGTGGATCGTAAGCATAACGCGACTGATAAGAGTTACCTTCTTCATCTATAAATCGGATCGGCTCATCATCGATTTTCCAATCTAGACCGTCAACACTATGTCCCACGCGCAAATGCGGACGCGTTGTGTTATCTTCTACACGAAATACTCCGATAAAACTACCTTCAAACGCAGTAACCGCACTATTAAAAATACGGGCTACTCCTTTTGCAGGATTTCTTTTGATAACCGGGTTATCATTATGTCTCCAAATCGGATTCTCATAGCCAGCAGGCTTATCCTGCCAAGGCATGTTCGGGATGTTCACTGCACTCGCTCCTACCAATTTCACTTCATTCATTAGTATTCCCTCCAAATGTATGCAACTTTTCAGTATGCTATTTTATCTAGTACTGCTATGAAATCTACTACTAAGCTTACTTAACGGAACCTTGTGAAAATCCATTGTAGATATACTTTTGCAACGCGGTAAACACAACCAATGTCGGAATAATCGCGATCATAATCGCCGCACATATTACTTCCCACTGCGATCCATATGGACCTTTAAACTTAAAGAGTGCTGTGGAGATCGTTTGGAGATCTGTTTTCGGCATATATAGGAAAGGAGTGTAAAAATCGTTATAAATATTTACGCCCTTCACAATAATTACTGTTACAATCGCCGGTTTCAGCAGTGGCAAAATAATTCTCCAATAAATCGTCCAATACGAAGCCCCGTCCAGCATCGCGGATTCATCCAGTGACTCGGAAATCGAATCCAGGAACTGCATGAAAATATATACAGCGATAATATCGGTACCGAGGTACATCACGATGGGTGCCCATCTGGTATTAAACAGGCCCAAGTGATTGATGATTTGGAAGGTTGCCACTTGCGTTGTAACACCCGGAATCAGGGTAGCAATCAGAAACATACTGATGAGAACTTTACTGCCTTTAAATTTGAAACGGGATAAAATATATGCCATCATCGAACCCGTCAGCGTTGCACCCAGGATAGAGATCACAACGATAATGACAGTGTTTTTAAATCCTAGAAGCATTTTGCCATCAACAAAAGCCTTAGTGTAGTTGGAGAAATTCAGCCAATTCTCTGGCAGCGTTAACGGTCCGGTTGAAGCGTATTCCGGCCCTGTTTTTAATGAGGCAAAAAATACAACTACGATAGGTATCAATGCTGCAAGTGCTCCCAAAATCAAGGTGAGATATTTGAATATACTAGCAGTGGTATATTTTACAGAATGCATAGTTTATTTCTCCTCCTTGATCAGAACGCGCTGCAAAATAGTAACTACTATAACGATACCCAGCAAAACTACGGCCATCGCTGACGCTAATCCAACTTTGCTATATTTGAACGCTACATCGACCGTCTGAATAACAAATGTGCTACTTCCGTTAGATCCGCCTGTCATGACGTATGGAATTTCAAACACACCAATAGCGCCACTGACCGCAAGAATTAAGTTCAATTGCAAAATACGTTTAATACTTGGCAAAATAATATGCATAAACTGATGCCATCTGTTTGCACCATCAATCTCAGCAGCTTCATAAATATCCGAACCGATCGAGGAAATAGCCCCAAGGAAGATCAGGAAGTTCATCCCCATGTATCTCCACAGTGACGCACCTGCGAGCGAGAAGTTAATCAAGTTCGGATTGAGCAGCCACTTCTGCTGTAAACCGCTGAGTCCGAGCAGGTTAAGAATCGTATCTAGCGTTCCATCTGGTTTGAAAAAGAACAGAAAGATAAAGCCGATCGCTACACCGTTTAGCAAGGTTGGGAAGAACAAAATCCCTTTGAATAAATTTTTCATGCGAACACTAAAGCTCAGTATGGTTGCAAAATACAAAGCAAGTGCCATCTGAATAAAGGTAGTGAAGAAATAATACAAGCTGACCTTAAATACGGAAAAATACTCCGGTTTCGTAAAAATGGTTTTGTAGTTTTCTAACCCAACGTACTCCATGTTTTTACTTAGGCCATTCCAGCTGGTGAAGCTGTACCGAAACATACTGATTACTGGATAATAAGCAAATGTGAGTAGTAATACGATCGGCACTAATGAGAACAAGCATATGATGGCAATCCGTTGATTTTTGTAACTCAAATTCGAAAACTTGAACACCCGATACACCTCCAGAAAAGCATCCTCATTTATTTATGACTCGTTTAAATGTGAAGGGGGAAATGCCCGTTAGCATATCCCCTCCCACATCCACTACCGCCTATAGCATTTAAGAAAGCTTATAGTTGTTACTGTGCTGTGACTTTAGCGCGAGCGGCTTTCCACTTGTCGTTGAGGTCCTTCATGATGTCATCATAGGATTCTTTTCTGTTGCCAATTGCGGCTTCAATAATCCGTTTCTTGAAGTCTGGTTGCCAAGCACCGATTTCGGCTTGTTTGTCGATTTCATCAGACCAGCCTTCTTCACCGGCTTTAGCAGCTGCAAGTGTATCAAAGGTTACTTCAGTACCTTCATATTGTTTCAGAATTTCTGGAAGCTCTGCACCGATAGCCGGGCTCATACCGCCACCTTCAGTCGTTGGGTAGCCAGATTCGTTAATGAACCAATCCACCCAAGCTCTAGCAGCTTCTTTGTTTTTACTATGAACGCTGACACCCAGATTGTAGTCACCAGCAAGTGGTACAAGGATTTTATCTGCATTCGTAGGGAATGGCATAAAGCCGACATCATCTGGATTCGTTGCTAAACCTTTGATTTGACCGATTGCCCAAGATCCAAGAACCATCGTGCCGATTTTTCCGTTAGCCAGATCTGCTTTGGAAGATTCCCAGTCTGTAGTCGTCGGATCTTCTTCAATCAAACCTTTTTGTGCTGCATCGTACAGGATTTTGTACAGCTCATAGTGAGGTTGACCTGGAACATAGTTATCGTCGCTAGCCACTTGACCAATGTTCACATAATCACGGTTACCAGCTACTGTAGCCAAATCCGCTTCCCATTGGGTCAATGTCCAGCCAGCTGCGTAGTTTGTGTACAGAGGCACAGCTTTCGTTTTATCTTTAACAGATTGCAGAGCAGTTAAGAATTGTTCAGGCGTTCTTGGAACCTCTGTAATCCCAGCATCTTTAAAGACTTGTTTGTTGTAAATAATACCGTTAAAGTTGATGGTCATTGGAATTCCGTAAGCCATTCCGTCTACTGCTCGTTCTTCCACACCTGTATATTGTTTTTGCATATCTTCGAGTGTACCCAGTGGTTCGAAGAAATCGGGAATATCTTTAATAGCTATGCTTGTAGGTAACAACAGAACGTCGCCATAGTCACTAGTGCTCATGCGAATTTTAATTTGATCTTCGTAAGTAGCAAGCGCTTCAAAGTTTACCTTTACATCAGGATATTTCTCATTGAACTTAGCCGCATACTCTTTGAATACGGTATCAACAATATCCGTTCTTTGCGTAATGACCGTGATATCCCCTTTAATATCCTTGGCTGCTGCATCATCAGCCGGAGCTGCCGTCGCCTCTGTTGAGGATCCATTGCTTCCTGTGTTTTTAGCACCTTCATTGTTGGTGTTGTTGTTTGAGGAACAACCGCTAAACAATCCTGCCATAAGTGTCAGTGCCATCAAGCCCATCATTGTTTTGCCTTTTTTCATGCTTTTACGACCCCTCTCTTCAATTCGACTCTAATTTGGTTTAATAACAAAAATAATAACTTTTATCATCACCATCAATTTAATAGAGTAATCACTATTATCAAAATCACTGAAATACTCTTGAAAAAAAGTGATGATATCGCTTACAAACTCATTATAGATCTATTTTTAACGCAAAACGATGGTTTGAATTGCTTTTTCTGGTCTTGTATTTGTTATTTTTGTTTTTGTTATGGTTTTTTTATTATCTAATTTATTGAAAATAACCACAAAAAAAGAGAGCTTATCGCTCTCCTAAATAATAGCTTCCTATATAGGACTAAAACTCACGTTCCATTTTCGGTAATTTACAGCCACTTTTGTAATCCTTAGGTGTCATACCACACATTTTCTTGAACAATTTATTAAAATAAACCGGATCACTATAGCCAACCTTATCGGCAATTTCATAATTTTTTAAGTCGGGATGCTCGATCAGCAATTCTTTCGCCTTAGTAATACGAATTCGAATTAGATAATCGGTGATGGTTTGCCCCGTCTTTATTTTGAACAACCGGCTGAGGTAGCTCGCATTCATACCGACGGTCTCCGCCAAACGCTCAAGTTCGAAGTTCTGATCGTACTCCCTCTCCAGTATGCTTTTAGTCTGTTCAACTACGTAATGCTCACCACCATCTGCCGCTTGAGAGAACATCTCCTCCTGCTCTGTGACGTTCTTTTTCTTTGTATCCTCTACTCTCTTGAGCAATTCATATAGCTGAGTCTTATCAATAGGTTTTAGTAAATAATCCATCACCCCATGGCGGATTGCTCGGCGGGCATATTCAAATTCACTAAAACCGCTAAGAACGGCAATAGGTATATCCTCCATATGTCCTCTAACCTGTTCAATCAACATAAAGCCATCCATTCTAGGCATTTTGATATCTGTAATAAGCAGATCAATGTCATCTCGGGATAACTTTTCAAAATGCTCCCAGGCTTCCACCCCGTTACCGTAGGATCCAATTACATGTACATCTAGCTCCATCCTGGATGTGATTTTTTCGAGCCCCCTGCGAATGACCTCCTCGTCGTCCGCAATCATAACATTTATCATTTGAGCACTTCCCTCCAGTTGTATCTGCCAGTTATTATGATTGCTCCATCATCACGAATAGAATTCTTCCTATGTATTACGTCAATGTACGATTGCACTCTTTTATAGTCTTGTATTTACTATAACGAAAGCTATTCTAATTTCCCAGCTGCAACTATAAATTGTCCTTGAAATCATCTTCGAAAAAGTATATAACTAAAATAAGTTGTTATTATAAACTAACAAATTAATAATAACTATATAACAAAAATCAATTTACTAATTATTCTCTTTTCTATTTTCAATGTAAGGTGGGGATTCTCGATGATATTTAACAACGAATACATTGCAGGCATAACCTGGGGCTTCTCGGGTACACGCGGTTCATGGAAAACGGAAGAAGCGGAACGTTCGATGGAACTCATGTCTTCAGTCACTGGAGCGAACTGGACAGCCATTGCCTTTAGTGCGCTTCAAGCTACCGCTCATTCTACGGAAATTCCCTACTGGGAGGCGCCAAGCGTTACCGACGAAGAAGTGAAACAGTCCATCAGTAAAGCGAAGTCACTGCAGCTAAAGGTATGCCTGAAGCCGATCGTTAATTGCGCGGACGGAACTTGGCGTGCTCACATTAACTTTTTCGATAAGGATGTTCCTTGCGAGCCTAAATGGTCGGAGTGGTTCAGCTCTTATACTAAATTTATTCTGCATTATGCTGCTATTGCTGAAGAAACAGGCTGTGAGATGTTCTGTATCGGCTGCGAGCTTGTACAAACGGATAGACGAGAAACCGAATGGCGTACGCTTATTGCCGAGGTTCGGAAGGTTTACTCAGGAATTCTTACTTATAATTGCGATAAGTATCAGGAGGATAACGTGACCTGGTGGGATGCGCTCGATGTAATTTCTTCAAGTGGATATTATCCAGCCAACGATTGGGAAGCTCAGCTCGACCGGATTGAGCATGTGGTGAGATCACAGAATAAGCCATTCTTTTTCATGGAAGCGGGTTGCCCAAGCCGAAGCGGGAGTGCGGCGATCCCTAATGATTGGACCTTGAAGGGTGAACCAAGTCAAGCAGAACAAAGCAAATTCTATCAGGCAATGTTTCAAGGCTGTGAGCGCAGAGATTGGGTTCAGGGCTTTATGCTTTGGGATTGGCCTACTCATCTTTATCCAATTCATGAAGCAGAACACAATGATGATTATTGTATGTATGGCAAACAAGCCGCTGGGATCATCAACGATTACTTCACCTCGAAAATCAATAAGTAATGTGAGGAGTGACTACTTACCAATGATTAATTCACCAGAATTATGGTTGACCCAGCTTGAGGATGAGCTACAGGGTAATATTCTTAGTTTTTGGATGAAACAGACGAAGGACGAAATCAATGGCGGTTTTGTTGGTAAAATCGACAATCAGCTGAACATTGCACCTGACGCGGAGAAAAGCCTTGTGCTTAATGCCCGTATTCTTTGGTCCTTTGCCAGCGCTTACCGGAACTACGGCAAGACAGAATATCTGGCCATGGCAGAGCGTGCCTATGCCTATTTGATGGATCATTTCATCGATAAGGAGTATGGCGGATTATACTGGATGGTGAATGCTGAAGGCAAACCTTCTCAGGAGAAAAAACAGATCTACGGCCAAGCTTTTGCTATCTACGCATTGGCTGAATTCTACCACGTGACTGGACGGCCTGAGGTGTTAGATGAGGCCATTCAAATATTCCGGCTTGTTGAGAAATATGGCTATGATTCAACTTATAAAGGTTATGTTGAAGCTTTATCTCGGGAATGGCAAATCACGGATAACCTCAGTCTTAGCAGCAAGGACTTGAATGAAAAAAAATCTATGAATACCCATCTGCATGTTCTGGAAGCGTATACCGGTCTCTATCGAGTATGGAAGTCAGAGGAGTTGGCGAGTACGCTGGCTGAGCTAATCGAAACGATGCTGGACCATATCATTGATAACGAAGGCAAGCATTTTCATCTTTTCTTAGATGAGGCATGGAATGTAAAGTCAGATATTATCTCCTATGGACATGATATCGAAGGCAGCTGGCTGCTTGTGGAAGCCGCAGAAATACTTGGCGAAGAAAAGCTGCTACAGCGTGTTCGAACCGTCGCTATCTCCATGGCAGAAGCTGTTCTTGCAGAAGGTATAGATACCGATGGCGGGATATGGAATGAAGCTGATCCGAGCGGATTGCTAAGCAAAGATAAAGATTGGTGGCCGCAAGCGGAGGCGGTTGTTGGATTCTATAATGCTTATCAGCTGACCGGTGACAGCAAATTTAACGAGGCTGCCCAAGCCTCCTGGACTTTTATCGATAAATATATGGTGGATCACAAACAAGGCGAATGGTACTGGGGCGTGGACGAGAACCATCTGCCCCTCCCTCACGCAACCAAGGTTAGTGCCTGGAAATGCCCTTATCATAACAGCAGAGCCTGCTTCGAAATGATCGCACGACTGAATTCAACCCTAAAGGAGACTGTATAATGTCATCGTTATTTCATGAACGCAAACAACAATTAACAGAACGTTATGAAGCGCTGATCACCCGTAAAAATGAAAAGCTTCCTTGTGGAAACGGTATTTATGACCGTTATGTTTATCCACTGCTTACCGCTGAGCACGCTCCTCTAATCTGGCGTTACGACTTCAACCCTGACACTAATCCTTACTTCGCCGAAAGAATCGGCGTCAACGGCGTTTTCAACCCTGGTGCCATAGAACTTAACGGTAAGTTCTATCTTGTTGCCCGTGTTGAAGGCAATGACCGCAAATCTTTTTTTGCTGTAGCAGAAAGCGACAATGGCGTAGACGGCTTCCGCTTCTGGGATCATCCAGTCGTGTTGCCTGAGACAGAAGTTCAGGATATCAACGTTTACGACATGCGCTTAGTAAGTCATGAAGATGGCTGGATCTATGGCCTCTTTTGTACAGAACGCAAAGATTCAGACGCCCCACACGGTGACCTTTCCAGTGCAGTAGCACAATGTGGTATAGTTCGCACAAAGGATCTGAAGACCTGGGAACGTCTGGCCGATCTTAAGACAGGTTCTGCTCAACAGCGCAATGTCGTGCTCCACCCTGAATTTGTGGATGGAAAATACGCCTTCTACACTCGCCCACAGGATGGCTTTATTGATGCAGGCTCCGGTGGCGGTATTGGCTGGGGACTCTCGGATACGATTGAGGATGCCGTGATTACAAGTGAGACAATCATGGATGAGCGCCACTACCATACCATCAAGGAAGTTAAGAATGGCCAAGGTCCAGCTCCAATCAAAACACCAAAAGGCTGGTTGCATATCGCACACGGTGTGCGAAACACTGCCGCTGGGCTTAGATACGTCCTTTATGCCTTTTTATCTGATCTGGAGGAGCCAAACAAAGTCACACATTCACCAGGCGGTCATTTCATCGCACCAGACGGTGAAGAACGTGTCGGTGATGTCTCCAACGTTGTATTCTGTAACGGTGTAATTGCACGCGATAACGGTGAGATCTATATCTACTACGCTTCCTCCGACACCCGCATCCATGTAGCAACAACTACGGTTGATCAAATGTTAGATTACGTACTGAACACACCAGAAGATCCACTCCGCTCTTATGCTTGTGTAGAGCAACGTATCGCCCTCATCGATCGTAATTTAGCGCTGTAAATAAGAGTTCAGAGTCCTTAAAAATCAACAGAGCAGCGATTCTCCTTAATGGAGGGTCGCTGCTCTGCGTTTTTGATCATTCTGTGTCCCCTAGCACGTTACTATGGGTATTTGATAGTGTTTACTAATGCTCTTTCGACTTGTAAATCTGTTCATGGATACTCCCTTATTGTTGATAAATATCCATACTTTTTAGCCGTTTAATGATTAATTCCTATAGATTAAGCTCAAAATAGCTCAGTAATCCCCTAACTCCAAGGAGGCTGAGATATAAATGTTCAAACGTATGGATGAGATCATGATCGAAATTCCTGAAGTTGAGAAGCCAGATCCCAATGCTGCTGCCGCTGTACAAGAACTGCTTGGCGGAAAGTTCGGAGAAATGTCGACCCTTAACAATTATCTCTATCAATCCTTTAATTTCCGTTCAAAAGACAAACTGAAACCCTTTTATGATTTGGTGATGAGTATAACAGCGGAAGAGCTAGGCCATGTGGAGCTAGTTTCGCATGCCATCAACAAATGCCTTCGAGGGTCAACAAGTTATAAAGAGCCAGATTCCACCCCTCTAGGGTCCGTAAAAGATGCGCGTTTATCCTATCACTTTCTGGCGGGGGCTCAAGGTGCTATGCCTTTTGATTCAACGGGGAATCCATGGACCGGAGCAAATGTATTTAATAGCGGCAACTTAGTGGAAGATCTGCTACATAACTTCTTCCTCGAATGTGGAGCCAGAACACATAAAATGAAAGTTTACGAAATGACGGACCATCCAGCTGCACGTGCTGTAGTCGGATTCCTCTTAGTGCGCGGTGGTGTCCATGTGGTCGCTTATGCCAAAGCCATTGAAATCGCAACAGGTGTTAATGTGACGAAACTCGTGCCGGTTCCTTCGTTAAATAACAAATCGTTTAGTGAAGCGAAGAAATATGAGGAGAAAGGTGTGCATACAAAGCTGTACACCTGGAGTGACAGTGACTTCGGCGCCATCGATCAGATTTGGAAGGGAACCCACCCAGAGGATAACCTCCCGCTTGAAGTCATTAAGGGAGCACCTAAAGGCTTCCCGATCCCCGTAGCTCCTGCAGTCGAAGAGGAGTTCGCCCCAGGAATCTCCCCCGAAGACTTTAAAGAAATTGCCAAACGCCTCAAAATGGCTGGAAATATTACCGAATAATATTTAAAATGAATCTGGTGAGGAATTTACGCAGCGTCTTCCTCACCATAGGTTCACTTTTTTTTAATTGTACAAAGCCCGATATTCATCCTCCAGCATAGACATCAGAATCATGTTATGAAATTCTCCGTCTACATAAAGAGCATCCCGCTCCACACCATCGTGCTTGAAACCAAGCTTCTCATAGACATGAATGGCTCTTGGATTAAAAGGATATACACCCAGATGGATACGATGCAGCTTCAAGGCTTCAAAGCCATATCGCAGCATTTGAGTCATAGCCTCAGTACCGTAACCCTTCCCTCTATGTTCATGACTACGAATTCCAATTCGAATATTTGCGCTACGGTTGTCCGGATCTATTTCGTTCAGAACCACTTCTCCAATAAGCTCATCCGTTTGCTTGACGATAATCATAAGATCCACACGATCCTCAGCTGGAACACTAATCTTTCGAATCCATGCCGAAGTTTGCTCGCGAGAGATTTCCCCTTGCGACCCTGTTAGACGACCCATCTCATCATCAAGTAAAAATTCGTAATAGGCCTCCAGATCGGACTCTCCTACACCACGCAGATGAATATTTTCGCCTTCGATCTTAGGTATTGCAACTGCTTCTGACATAACTGAATTCCCCCTAACCAAAATTCCATGGCTTTCAATTATTTTTAATCGGCTGATTTCTAGTCTCTCGGTATATCCACAGAATCACGATGCACTATGTCTGCTGCAATCAGGATCTTCTCCAGTGGTGCAGAGGGATGCCCAATCCGACTTAGCAGTTTCTCCACTGCCGCCCGGCCCATCGCTTCTTTAGGGACATGTACAGTAGTAAGCGGCGGAACGCCTCTTGAGGCATCCTCAATATTATCAAAGCCCGTGACCGAGATATCCCCTGGAATATTAAGACCTTCTGCCTTCAGGATATCACTGACCGTAAGTGCTGTTTTGTCATTGGCGCAGACCAAGGCGGTTGGGAGTGTCTTAGCTTTTTTCCGCTTCATCACCCAATTTTTAAAATCCTCTTGGAATACATCTTCCTCCACCCCTTCTAAAAAGAGATTCGCATCATCTTCCAAAGGCAGTCTTATCCCACTATCCTCCAGCGCACTCCGGAAGCCAATCCACCGATCCCGAAAACTGCGTGAAAATCCAATATTCCCGATAAAATGCATTTGTGTATGGCCTGTCCCCATCAAATGATTAGTAAGTCGAGCCATGGAATCCACATTGTTCGCGAATACAGTATCACTTGGAATTAATGGATCTTCATGGTCAATCAACACCATCGGCAGACCGATGCGATGTACCTCAAGTAGTAAGGAAGTGGAGATTTCGCCCACACCTACCAAACCAAGAATCCCGCTTGGGTTCAAGATATTCACGAAATTATCCGCACGATTCTCAGAGATGATCACCATTCCAAGTCCTTCTTGATCCAGCGCAAGGGCAATACCGTCCACAATTTTCCCCCAATACAAGGAATCCTGAGTTTGCGAGCGGATATTCGGCATTAATACAAGCACAGATTGCTTATTCCGATCACTCCCCCCTACCGGAGGAGTACGCTTGACACCTTGGACAAAAGCATTTTTTTGCGTAAAATAGCCTAACTGCGAAGCCGCTTGAATCACTCGTTCTCTGGTCGTCTCATTAACGCCAGCTTTACCAGATAGTGACTTGGAGACAACAAATTTGGATACACCGAGATGATCAGCTATTTTTTGCATGGTGACCTTTTTAGCCATATTAAACCCTCCAGAGATTGTAATAAAATTAATGTTAAACTAAAGTTAAGGCTGAGAAGTTACCTGTGTAGCTACCCGCGCTTCCGTCCATTTTGCATTTAATTCGTCAAAAGACTTTTGTAAATCAGGCGCAGCAAGTAACTCTTGAATATAATCTCCGGACCAAAAGGACAGCTTAGCTCCATTTGCCAGATCGATGAACGCATCACTTTGTACCGTGCCATAAACCAGCTTAGGTTCATAAGATAAAAATTCACGGTACTGCGGCAAAAAAGGGTTCAGACTACCATCAGCAGGAAGGAATCCCCAATCATCTGAATACGAAGTCTCTTTTACAAAAAAATTCAACCAAGCCATAGCAAGCTCTTTATTCTTACTGTATTTGCTAACACCCACGAACCAGTCTGGATTGATCGGCGCATAGTGA
>Ga0153923_100208_pt1 | contig 25255 bp, 22 predicted proteins | sample TSNJ007MetaG_FD_104682 | JGI IMG/M metagenome (GOLD analysis project Ga0153923, IMG submission 104682) | Attine ant fungus gardens microbial communities from New Jersey, USA - TSNJ007 MetaG | ecosystem: Host-associated > Fungi > Mycelium > Unclassified | place: USA: New Jersey, Brendon T. Byrne...
CCGCCACCGAGGAATTGCTGGCGAACGCCAGTGAATCACTGGGTTCGGCGACGGTGATGTTGGGGGATGTGGCTGCGCTGGTGGAGGGACCGATTCGCAAGACGCTGCTGGGCATTGCGCAGGTGGTGATGCTGGGGGAACTGGCGGTGAATCAGGCGCTGGATAATGTTGTGCCGACGGCATAACGAACGCTCCCTCCTTGGCGCTCTATTGTGAGGATCAAGGAGGGAGCTGTAAGAAATCGGCATGCAATGATTCGTCACAAACCAGCGATCCGGTGGGCTGAGAACAATCCTGTGGACATCAAACGGCCGTTTTCCGCCTTCGCGACGGGCCCCTGGCACCGTGTGTTCCTTTTTGATTTCCACATTTTTAATGCCGTGTTGCGCAATGGTTTAACGAAACTCTTCGTCAATTCGTTTTTTGTTGCCGCGTTGGTACGTCAATTGCGCACGGCACATCCGCAACGCGCTATCCGAACAGCTCCAGCAATGCGTCAGGCAATGACTCTCTGCAGTTTCAACTCAACCAGTTCAGCCCCGCCGCGCTCGATGAGCTGGGTCTTGATGGGGTCTTTGCGAAAGCCGGACTGGCGGTAAAAAATCACGGCCGATTCATTTCTTTCCAAGACCCAGAGCACAATCCTTGATCGTCCGGCGCTCTGCTGCTGCACCGTTGTATGGCTGAGTAACTGACGGCCGATGCCTTTACCTGTGTGATGCGGTGCAATGTAGAACGCATGTATTTCGGCGATGTTCGGGTTGCTCGGATCTTCGCGATCGGGCCCGGTCGCGATCCAGCCCAAGACGTCCCCTGCGTCATCGGTCCAGACTTGTATGTCCAGTTCTGCGCTGGCGATCTGGCGTTCCCAGTGAGCCAGCCGCGACTCGACCGTGATCCGCTCAAGATAGGCCTCGGGAATGATGTCGCGGTAGGTACTCTTCCAGGACGCCCAGTGAATCCGGGCGATCTGAACGGCGTCCTCGGGGGTGGCACGGCGGATGCTCATTTCGTGTCTCCTAGACGATGTGCAACTGACGGGCCCTGAGGTACTGGGCGACGTTTGCGAGCGCGATGACAGCGGCAGTGGAAACAGCTGCCCCCAGCACGCCGAACTCAGGGACCAGCCACAGGTTACCGGCGATATTCAACACGACTGCGATCATCATGCTGCTGGCGAAGAACGCAATCTCGCCTTTCATGTAAAGCGAAGTGGCCACGGGGCCAGTCGCTGCATTCACCAGTTGAGCGACGGCGAGAATAATCAGGCATCCGGCCAGATCCGGGTCGCTCGTGTTTCCAGCCAGGGCGCCGATAATTTCGCCCGGGAACAGGGACACGATCAGGAAGAACGGCAGTGACCAGATCAATACACGTTTCTGCACGCTGCGGAAGGTAATGCGCGCGGCCCTGTAATCATTGTTCTGATAGTGCTTGACGATGACTGGCGCATAGATTGCGTTTCCAGCCGAGATTGCCATGGTCATCACTGCCACGACCACACTGATGATCCCGTAGACGGCGATCACCCCTTCTGCGACGTAGTGGCCCATGATGATGATGTCGGTGTTCAGCAGCACGACGTTCGACAGGCCTGCGGACATCAGCCACCAGTTGTGTGAGCGCTTTTCCGCTGGTGGTGCCTGATTAGCGTCGAGCCCCGGGCCGGCAGCCGTAGTGGCGATCCCCGCCAGCACGGCCAGGCCGATCAGCGCTGACAGGCTGTAAATGACGAACAGGCTGTCAACGCTGTCCAGTGTGCCGGCGAATATGAAACACAGGATGGTCAGTAGAGGCAGGACGATTCCCAGTGCATATTGCTCGACGACGACCTTGCCGAGCCCGTCAAGTACCGCCTTTGCCAAGGCTGCCAGCGATCGCAGAAAGATCAGCAAGGGCAAAAAGGCAAAGTGGTACGCCGGTTCTTTCAGAACGCCGAGCAAAATCAGCACATAAAGCACCGCCCCGGTCAGGACTGTGATGACACATGCATCGCCGACAGATTTTCGCAGTGCCCGCAACGCTGTTGCTCGATGCCCGTTGGCGAAAATTTTGGTCAGCAGGACCGGCCAGCCGAAAGTGGTAAAGATGATGCAGATGGAGATGACCGCATTGGCCGACGTGATGTGTCCAAAATAGTCGGCACCGACGCGCCTGATCATGTAGGCGCCGAAGAGCAGCGACATCGCCAGCGTAGCGAACTGCACAAGTGTCGAGTGGTTGATGTTTCTCAGCAGACGCCGCTGATCGCTGTAGGCCAAAGATCCATTTTCAGTCTTCACGTTTGACAGCTCCTGCCCCGTGCCCGATGGCTGCGAAGTAATTGATAGTATGCAGCGAGTCGAGCTGGCTGATCGTCGCGGCCTCGCCATCGTTTGATGCAGGGGTCACGAATATACCCAACCCCAGCAATGCACACTGGATGCAAAGTTTCTGCGCGGCGATACCCAGTACCATCAAGGCGTTGAAATAACCTTCTGCAGTCAGATCCCGTACCGAGATGGAAAGCCAAAGCACGTTCGATGCCTGAATGATCGGGCTTTGACCGATGACCGCACTTTCCAGCGCCGCGGCGGCAACCGACGCCTGGGCAACGAAACTCGCTGACGCCTTATTCCACTTTTCCCCCTCGAAATGACCGTAGGCATGCCTTTTCAGATGAAACAGCTCCAGCGAGGCGTGGCTCTGCAGCAGTTCCAGGCAAGGCGCCAGTACTTGGCTCAAGTGCTCTGCCGAAATAGTGTCAGCGGTAAAGGATCGGGTGGTTTTTCGATGGCGCGAAAGCGCCCGCCAGAGGGTGCCAGGGTGTTCAGGTCTGGGGGGTGCGAGAAGCGTGAGGTTTTGTTGGCTTGATGCGTGAATCTTGGTCGACCGGTATTCCAGGTAGAGCAAGAGGTTTTGGTACCAGCCGTGAGCGATCCAGTGAGCGGCCTCGGCATAGAGCGCCTTGACGCGTTCCTGCTCGAGCAGCAGTCCCGACTCGACAAGGACTCTGATCAACTCGTCTGGAACGCCAAGACTGGCGCTGATAGCGCCCGGCGTCGAGGGACGGTCACCGCGTCGGGATACCTGGGCATAGCTCAATATGCGCAGCATATCGTCACTCAGCGTGAGGCGCGTGCTTTGCGGGTAGGCAATCGTGCCGGTCAGCTCCGCCCCCGTGAACGATCCCCACAGAAAAGGATTGGTCCGGTATTCGGTATCTCGCTCTACGCGCGGCACCTTTTGAGGGGCACAAGACGTCGGTTGCTCGATCCCGACAGCCGATCCGTCGCCGGCCCCTCGACAGATGTCCAGGGCACACAGCGCGATGTCCTGAAGGTCCAGGACCTGCAGAACGGCTTGTGGGATATCCCGCCCCTTCAGCGTCCAGCCAAACGCTACGCTCAGTTGGTTGAGCGTTTCCATGCAGTGCCCGGCATCCAGAAGTACGGCGCGAAAACTTCTGCTTTCACGGTAGCGCCACATTGGTCGCTCTACGTGAGCGGTAATGATGAGCGCTAACTGCTCGCTATCGTCGGCCGACCGATAAAGGCCTTTCCAAAACAATTGATTGGAAGGTGCGTCGAAATAATAGAGCCCGTCCGCGATGTCACGCTTGCCATACACCATCACCCACGCTTCGGTCGGATGGCGTGCGCCGCCCGAGGGGCTGGCCTTGCGCAGCCAAGGCCCGAAATCTCCACCCTCGATTTGACCTACAGCGAGGAACGTACCCGACAGAATATTGCTGAGTAATTGCAGCTCGTCTTCTACCTCATCGAGGTCCATTCGGGGCGGTGCAAGCAAGAAGGTTTCAGAACGCTGGTCGCGTTGCGTATAGACCGATGGCGGCGTCTGGATCTTGCCATATTCGGCCATTTGTTCTCGATCTTTCCTGAAGCGCTCTACCGAGGCGTAGTTATGGAAGCGGTAGTCGTGGACAAACTCATGGTAATGATCGAGAAACCATCGGCCCTCAGTGCGTATCCGGCGGTGCTGGTCTTCGGTAAGCAGCCCCTTCTCCACCAGGTTTGCAACATCCGCCGGATCCACGCCGGACGGCGTACCTGCACGCTTCAGAATCTGCAGCAGTCTGGGGTAAACATCTTTGCCGACGGCCCCGTAAAGTGCAGTGGTATCCGGGTTTATGACCGTCCAGCGGCTATTGCCCTGGCTGTTCGGGGAAACCAGTTTGGTCTGCAGTATGTAAAGCGAGGGATTAGTAAAAAACGCAGTCATGCGAACATCCTGTTGACGCTGCTGAAAATGGTTTCGCGGGTCAGTGCAAAGCTTTCATAACCACCATGATGTATCTGACTCAGTTGCACGTTGGCCGCCAATGCTTTCGCGCACGACAAGGCAGCACTGGGCGAACTGCCGAATTGCAACTGATGCCTGAGCAATATCTGGGTCGCAATCTTCGGGTCGCTGATCGGCTGAACGTGGGGTATCGACAGCCCCTGAATGTGCACGAGTTCGAAAGCCAGTCGCGGGGTCGCGACACTGGCCGTGACCAGCCACGGGTTGTCGGCATAGCGCAGTACGCTTTTGCGCGCGACGCGCTGTTCATCGATTTCATAACCATGCGGTTGGCGCAACAAGGCCTGAATACTCAGGTCATGAGCGTCAATCACACAGGTTTCATCGGTGAGCAATGACCAGCCCTGCTCCTTGCACAAGGCCAGCGAGTTGGTGCTTTTACCTGCCCCCTTGTTGCCAAGCAGGATGATTGCGCCGTACCGGGGGACTTCGACAGCCGCCGCATGGAAAGCGAAGTAACGACCGTCAATCACGTCCAGGTTGAATGGAACGAGCGGCGGCGCAGTACTGGACCATGCCGAGAACGATGTCGCCCCTTCGCGGATGGAAACCTCCGTCAAGGCATGATCCGACGAGGGAGCCGTGCGCGTCAGATAGCGCCTTCTCTCCGGGCTCAGCCATGGAATACGAATGTCGTACTTAGGCTTGACCCGAGCGTCGACGACGACGTGCTTTTCCAGCACATCGAGAAGAAAGGCGTACATTTCGGCGCTGTCGGTGAGCAGTCGATAATGTTCGTTGAACAGCTTATAAATAATGCCTTGCATGAGGATCGCCCGAATCAGCCTTCGATGAGTTTGAACTGTCGTTCAACATGTGCGGCGCTGGCATAGGCCAACGTCAAATTCATTCTCATACCCTCAGGGCGAGAGTTATCGAAGTTCGGCGAATGGGTTTTATGATAGTGACTGGAATCAAACAGCACAGCCCGATTGCATCGATAGGGGATAACCACTTTTCTTCGCGTACGTGTATTAACATAGTCTTCGGACTCCTTTCCCGCCGCCAAATATATATTGGCACCCTGTCCAGGGTCGCGCCGCACGTCATATAACAAAAGCCCGCCCGTTACCGGATCAAGATTGTAATGCTCCGGCGTCAACCAATACGTCAGTGTGAGCTGGCCAAAGTCGGCGTGTACATTGCCGTCGGTATTGAGCGAATATAACAGCGCCCAATAATCTATAAGTTCGACATCTTCAAGCGCATCCTGTCTTATTTGCGCAGTTATTCCGTTAACCAAAGAGATAATCAGGTCGCTTTTAGGACGAGCGTTGTGCAGATGCTTTGATAACGGATTTTTCTGACGCCACATCTGATTTGCCAAAAGCTCTGCGTGCAGTGCCTTGCAGACTTCATCTTCGAGAAAATCATCAATGACTAAATAGCGAATATCATCTGACGGATTCAGGGCAAGTTTTTTTTTGAAAGGGAAAACCGTTCCATTGCTGCGGGCATCCATTCTGCTGAATGGCCCGGGCACAACGCGCCGGGCCCGATTGACTAGTGAGCGTACTGCTCGCTCTGTGCCGGCAGCGAGCAGATCTTGCGACTGGACGTACCCGCGTCGCAGACCTCTCCGCTCTGCAACATCGCCTGTTGAACAGGTGAAAGGTCTTCGAGGAATTCGTTGCCGGAAGGAATGACGAAGGAAATACCGTAACCACCGTAATCGTTTGGCTGCTGCACCCGGAATAACTGAAGTTGCTCATAGCTGAGCAGAAAGGACTTGTTTACAGAAAGTACCTGAACAATAACACTAGGAGTTTTACTACCGCTGGCGTTGAATGCTGGCGTCGTTTCGATGAACTCGTCATCAGGAACGACAAACGTCACAACTCCGTCATTTATGCTTTTCAGGCTGGCCGGTGTAAGTTCAAACTCTTTGAGTTCATCGCTGCTGATGACATAAGCATGCCCCGCCAGCGGATCCTGAATAAGTACGCTAGGGACTTCCTGATAATTGAATGACATTTTTCCGTTGTCTCCATTTCCTGGGTTTGAAAGCAATTGGAATATCACTTAGTTCATTCATGACTGTCAACGGCGCGACTTAAATCATTTTCAGCTGCCAGCCTGTATTTTTGTTATAACCAATAGCCTCGGGCGTCATTCGCACAAAGATCGGGAATTTTTGCGCACCCGACAAGTAACTAGTCAGTACAAGCTCAGCAGTGCAGCAGGATGAACAGTGCGATAGCGGGTGGTACAACTCAGGCGTGTTCCTGACTCGTTGAACTGTAAGGTGTGGTATTAGAACGGCAATGCCTCATTTCCGCACGAAGCCGTTGCACCAACAGGAATCTCATCACAGCTAACAACGACGTTCGTTATCGGAACTTACGTCTGGTGGCATTTCACGCTCTGAAGCAATAATGTCCACTGATGCCGGAAAGCGGACTGGACTCCAGCGATTCAATTTCCCGTCACAAACCTGTCACCCCCAACCTGCTAACCTCCCCTCCGCCTCCTCCCCACTTACCCAAGAGCCCCAACAAAAGGTGCCCCAAGGTGTACTCCGTCGCCCCACCCCACCAAAAAATCATCCTCCGCTCCGAAAACCTCCACTCCGATGACTTCGGCGCCCTCTTCTCCCGGCTCTTCGGCAATCGCTACGCTGACACCCCACCGATCCCTTCCAGCATCATCATCGGCGGCGTCTACGGCAGACACGACGGCGTCAGTTTCCGGCGTATGCATTACCACGGAGATTTCACCGTCACCTTCCCCGACCCGCAGGACGAGATCACGTTCGTGATTCCCACGGCGGGCAAGATTGTGTTCAACCACCGAACCGAGTCCGTCGGTGTGGCGCAGGTGGGGTTGGCGATTGATAAGGCGGATATTCGTTCGATGCGGTTTCTCGACAATCATGCGCAGCACGGGATTTCGGTGAATCGGGGGCAGTTGACCGAGCGGTTGGCGGCGTTGTTGGGGCGGCCGGTTGTGCAGAAGATTGTGTTTGAGCCGGTGGTGGATCTGCACTCGGCGGCGTTTGGCGGGATCAAGGCGTTGATTGATCTGGCGACGGGGACGGAGTTTGATTTGTTGCTCAACAGCGGCACGCTGATGCCGTCGCGGTTGCGCGAGATGTTGATTGATGCGGTGCTGGAGGCGTGGCCGCACAATTTTACCGAGGCGTTGCGTCAGCCGGCGCCGAGGGTGGCGCCGCGGCATGTGAAGTTGGCGATGGAGTTTATTCAGGCGCATCCGGAGCAATTGGTGAGTGGCGTGGAGTTAGCGCGATTGAGCAATGTCAGTCAGCGTGCATTGCAGGAGGGCTTTCGGCGGTTTGTCGGGATGTCGATTGTGGCGTATCAGCGGCAGGTGCGGCTGGAGCGGGCTTTCGAGGCGCTGGGACAGCGGCATTCGGCGTCGGTGACGGAGGTGGCGTTGCGCTTTGGCTTCAGTAATGTCGGGCGGTTTTGTCAGTATTTTCAGCAGGCGTATGGGGTAAGTCCGGCGGATTTGCGCTCGGGCGCGCGCCCGCGACGCTGACAGGCGTGGGCGGCAGGAGTATTGATCTGCGGCAAAATCAGCTGATGGCGCCGGCGCTAATCTGTAGTCGCTGATCAAACAGCCGTGCAGCCGCACGTCACGGGCCGTGGGCCAAGGTGGCGTCAAATGAACAAAAAACGCATTGTCTGGGGGAGCATTCTCCTGGGCCTTCCGTGTGTCTTGCTTCCAGTACTTTTGATGGGTTACGTCGCCTGGGTGTTGAGCCTGGCAGCGGCGCAGCAACGTCTCGAATCACTGGCCAGCGTAGCGTCCAGCCGCGCCAACAATACTTTCCAAGAAGCCGCCGGAGTGCTGAAGAGCGTCGCCGCGTCGAGCCTTGCGCCGTGTACGCCGGAAAGCATCGACGAGATGCGTCTGCTGACGATCAACACGTTTGCGGTGAAGTCGATCGGCTATGTCGAGGAAGAGGTTTATGCCTGCGGCTCGTGGGGGCCGGTGGGCCATCGGGTGACGCCGTGGAAAGAGGACTTCATTACGTCTGATGGCGTGCGTGTGTCGCTCGGGGTGCAGTCGCGGATTGTGCCGGCCAAGCCGATGATGGCGCTGCAGTACGCGGCGTTCAATGTGCTGGTCGACCCCGAGCAGTTTTTGCAGGTGCTGGTTGAGGACGATGTGCACTTGATGGTCGGCACCGCTGCCGGGCATCTGGTGGGCGTGTCGCGGCCAGGGGCGGAGCGCTTCATGAGTCGCGTACACCTGGGCCCCGCTTCGGCGCTGGAGGACGGTTATCTGTATACGCTGGTGCACAGCGGTGACTGGGTGGCGATTGCGGCGGTGTCGCGCCATGAGTTGCTGCAAGGTCTGGTGCGCCGGGAGATGCTGTTGCTGCCGATCGGCGGCTTGCTTGCCGGGATGCTTGCGCTGGTGATTGTGCGGCGTACGCGCAAGCGTCTGTCGCCACTGGCGGAGCTGGAGCTGGCGGTGCGCAATCGTGAGTTCATCGTGCACTATCAGCCGATCATTGATTTGCGCAATGGCGCGTGTGTCGGGGCCGAAGCGCTGGTGCGCTGGCGGCATCCGGACGGCAGCCTGGTGCGGCCCGATCTGTTCATTCCGCTGGCGGAAGAAAGTGGGCTGATTTTGCCGATCACCGATCAGGTGATCGATCACGTCATGCAGGATCTGGGGCCGCTGCTGGTGAAGGAGCGCAGCCTGCATGTGGCGATCAATCTGGCGGCGGCGGATGTCAGTAGCGGACGTTTTCTGCCACGGCTCAAGTCCGCCATGAGCAAGGCTGATGTGTGGCCGGGCCAGATCTGGCTGGAGGCCACAGAGCGCGGTTTTGTGCAGATTGAATCGGCGCGGCAAACGATGAATCAGGCGCGGGAGTCGGGGCATCTGGCAGCCATCGATGATTTCGGCACGGGGTTTTCCAGCCTGCAGCATTTGCAGCAGCTGCCGCTGGATGTGCTGAAGATCGACAAGTCGTTTGTCGACACCATCGGGCGCGATCCGCAGGCGAGTTCGGTGACGGCGCACATCATCGACATGGCCAAGAGTTTGCGCTTGAAGGTGGTGGCTGAAGGGATCGAGACGGAAGCGCAACTGGAGTATTTGCGCGGTCGTGGGGTGGATTTCGGGCAGGGTTGGTTGTTTGCCAAGCCGATGTCTGCGGGGGAGTTTTTGCGGTTTGTTGGGGGGCGTTGTGGGGGGATTGCTGAGCTGGATGGTCAGGTTGGCGAGCCGGTTGGGTGTGTTTGAATCGAGCTGTTTTGGGGTCGCTTCGCGGCCCAGCGGGAGCAAGCTCCCTCGCCACAGGTTTGGGAGCGGTCTTCAGTTTTGGGGGTCATCCTTGACCTGAGTGCTTTCCCTTTTTTTAGAACGCGTAACTGGCCTTGAGGCTGCCGCTGAAGCCGTGGCTGTCACCGCCGCTGCTGGCGCCGACTTCTGCGCCGAGGCTGACGGCGCCGAGGCTGGCCATCAGGTTGACGCCGCCGCTGAACTGGTCGCGGTTGTCGAAGGCGGCGCGCTGTTCGATGTCGAGGCCCAGCAGGTGGCCGTTGCTGTTGACGTCGTTGTTGCCCAACGTGCGTTCGTAGCCGACTTGCACGCCCGGCACCAGTTGCCAGGCGCCCATCGCCACTGGGGCGAACGCCACGTTGAGGTTGGCGACGGCGCTGCGGCGGGTGGCGGTGTTGTCGTCGATGTCGAGTGACAGTTCGCTGCCCTTCTCTTTGAAGCCTTTGAGGTCGAGGTGGCTGATGCGCACGCCGAGACTCGGTTCGAGGATCATGCCGTTGACCGGTGCGCGGTAACCCAGCGCCAGCGTCGCGCCGGTGAGGTTGCCGTGGGTGTCGCTCTTGGCCGTGCCGAGGCCGCCGCCGAGGTCGCGTTTGCTGTCGTAATCGACGTAGCCGGCGCTGGCGTTGGCGTCGATGAACAGGCCGCGTTCCAGGCTGGTGAAGCCGTAGCGTGCGCCGAGGTTGAAGAAGGTGAAATCTGTATCGGCCTCGCCGCCCGCGCCGCCGACGGTGCCTCTGCTGTAGCCGAAGCCGCCGCGTGCGCTGAGTTGTTCGGAGAAGCGCTGGGTGATGCCGACCATCAGGCCCTGGCTGTGTTCGTTGCTGCTTTCGGCGTGGGATGAGCCGTCGGTGCCGAGGTAACCGGCGAGCGCGGTGGTCCACAAACGGTATTGGCCGACTTTCAGATCGGAGCCGCTGGCGTACGGTGCGGCGGCTTGTTCGATCAACGCGTTCTGCCGCAACAAGTAACTGGCGGCGTCGGCGTGAACCTGGCCGCCAACCCGGGATTCGACACCGCCGAGGGTGCCGGCGTCGATGGCCGATTGCAGGTAATAGTTGTAGGCGCTGTAAGTGCCGGACAGGCTGGTGTTCTGCAACTCGCGGAGCAATTCGGCACCGGCAGCGGCGTTGCCGATCAATCCGGCCTGACCCGGAAGGCTGTTGTACTCGACCAGTTTGCCGCGCAACACGTAGATGGTTTCCTGGGACAGACCGAGGCCTTGTTTGAGGTAGTTGTCCATGCTGCCGTATTCGGCGGTGACTTCATCGAGACCGGCCTGCAAGTAGCTGGCCTGCACGCCGAGCAGCGGCGCGTACACCGAGGCCATGCTTGGCGGCATTGCTTTGAGAGTCGCGGCGACGCGGGCGGCGGTGTAGTCGTTGGTCGCCAGGTAGTTGGCCATGATGGTCGCATTGTCGACCCCGGCGATGCTCTGCAGCACGGCGGCGGTCCAGCCGGTGCGGTCCTTGCCGGCGGTGCAATGGAACAATTGTGCGCCGTCGGTGGTAGCCAGTTCGTTGAACAGCTTGCCGAACTGACTGCGCATCCCCGCATCGCTGACGAAGGCACGGTTGGTCTGTTCCATCATGGCGATGGCGTCGGCCGCGCTTTTGAACGACACGGTGGTGATGTTCGCGCCCGAGGTGGTGCTGCCGATGATGTCGATGTTCTGGTAGGTCGCACCGGTCAGCATCGTGTCCGGCGTGCCAGCGATTTCGCTCGGGGTGCGCAGGTCGTAGACGGCTTTGATCCCGAGGCTGTTGAGGGTCGCCAGATCCGCTGCCGACGGCGTGATCGCGTTGGAGCGGTAAAACACCCCGCCACGCATGGTGCCGTCGTGGGCGGTGGAATACGCAGTGGTGAGGCCGGCGACATCACGGAAGTTGTCGATGCTTTGCAGGCGCGGCGTGTCGAGCGCGACGGGTTCGGCAGCGTGGGCAGCGGCGATGGACAGGCTCAGAACGGACAGCGAACACACAAGACGTTGAAACACAGTGCAGCCTCATTGGAATTAGCGTTGGGCTGGCTACTATCTGCAATCAACTGATACCAAATATGACAGAACGACTGCGCAAGGAAATGGCTGCGCGATCGGGCCGTGGACTGCGTTTTTTGTCCGTCAGGGATCAGTTTGTTTCGCAAATTCCGGGAGCAACAGATAACCCTGTGGGAGCTGGCTTGCCAGCGATGGCGGTGGATCAGTCGGGAAGGATGGAGACTGACACGGCCCCATCGCTGGCAAGCCAGCTCCCACAGTTGTTTGTGTTGGCCACAGGAATGATGTCTGCCGGTGATGAATGTGGAGTTTTCGGTTGAAGGCGATTCCGTCCATAATCCCTCCCCCAAATGGACTGACACAGGAAATGGGAAATGGACACCACTCAATGGCTCGGATTGTTCGAGCGCGCCTTTCAAGGCATGGAGAAGAATCTTGAGCAAGTGCTGCAACTCAACAGTTGCCGCGAGCATTGGATTCAAGCCCAGATCAGCCTGCAAGCCTGGTTCGAAGATGAGATCGAGATCTGGACGGATCTGCCGATAGGCGACCGACGCAAGGCAGACCTGTACTCATTGGACGACAACGGTGCTCCGAGGATGGTCGCCGAAATCAAGTGCCTGGGCGATGTCTCGCAAGCCAAGTGCCTGGAAGGCGATTGGTCAGTGCGGGCCGATGTTGATCGGTTGCGCTCTTTCGAATGCCCCACCCGCCTGTTCGTCCTGGTCATCGCCAAAGGCGAACGCGAAACCAATACCGGACGCCGTCTTCGCGAAGATGAGTGGGTGGATGGCCGGACATGCGTAACTGTGGATCTGCAATTTGCCCTGGTTCGGATGTGGGCGTTGTAAGTCAGGTCTTCATCCACTTTTGAACGCGACATGGGCCACTGCGAACGAGGACTGCCAATGCTAATTGTCTTCAGCGGCCTGCCGGGAACCGGCAAGACCACGATCGCCAGATCACTCGCGATCCGGCTGGATGCGACCTGTCTGCGGATCGACACGATCGAACAAGCCATCCGCAACGCCGGGGTTCTGGCGGATGATGTCGGTACCAGCGGTTACCGGGTCGCCAACGAGCTGGCCGTGAACAACCTGCGCCCTGGCCACAGTGTCGTGGTTGATTGCGTGAACCCCGTCGAGGAAAGCCGGCAAGCGTGGGCCGACATCGCGGCTCGCTCGGGAGCGCCGTTGCTCAACATCGAAGTGATTTGCTCGGATCGACGTGAGCATCGTCGTCGGGTCGAGCAGCGGCAATCAGACATCATGGGGCTGACGCCACCGAGTTGGTTTTCTGTTGTGAATCACGAATATGAGGCCTGGACGCAGCCGATTCCGTGTCTCGACACCGCGAATGTCAGCGTGGATCAGGCGGTGGAGATCGTCGTGCGCCAACTGACTGATCAACACCCGAGCGTTTTGCTCTGATGCGGGTAAAGTGCCGATTTTGTTGATGGCGTGCTGAGGTCGGGTCGACTATTTGGCCCGACTTCAGTATTTGCCCGATGAAGAGCAAGCAGGTCTCTAAGGTGCAATCGTGAGCGGCGAACTACTTCGTGGGATCGAGGACCAGCCGGCCGTGACCACGGCGGCTCAGGCTTTTATCGAGCGCACGTTGCGCCTCGCTCAGCGGGAACACTTCGACGTCGACCGTAAGGTGGCCGCGATCGAACAGTTCGGCGATCAACGACAACTGCGCACCGTCGGAGCGGGTGGCGAAGTTGATCGGGGTTACGCCGTAGTCATTGGCCAGCGTGATGCTCGGCGCGCTGACCGGCGAGATCAGTAAGCCTCCGCGTTTCAACACGCGGAACGAACGGGTCTGGGTGTCACCGCCGACCAGATCGAGCACTACGTCGACCTCGGATACCAACGCCTCGAACGCCTGCGTGGTGTAGTCGATAACGTAGTCAGCACCGAGTTGCTTGAGGTACGCATGATTACTGGCCGAGGCGGTGGCGATGACCTCGGCGCCCAGGTACTTGGCAATCTGCACCGCCATGCTGCCCACGCCACCGGCTGCAGCGTGAATCAGCACCTTCTGCCGACGCTGCACGCCAGCGTGCTCAGTCAATGCCTGCCACGCGGTGAGCGCGGTGGCCGGAACGGCACCAGCCTGCAAGGCGCTGAGGGATTGCGGTTTCAGCGCCAGTTTGCTCACCGGGGCCACGGCTTTGCTCGCATAGCCACCGACGATGTTGATGAAGCCGAACACTTCATCACCGAGCTTGAATTGGGTCACACCGGGGCCAGTGGCGATTACTTTGCCGGACACTTCAACGCCCGGGGTGAACGGCAGTGGCAGCGGAATGAACGCTTTCATCGCACCGGACAGCACCTTCCAGTCGATCGGGTTGACCCCTGCCCCGGCGACCTCGATCAACACTTCACCTTCGCCGGCCACAGGGTCGGCGATGTCTTCCAGTTGCAACACTTCGGGGTTGCCGTATTCGTACACACGGATGGCTTTCATGAGAGACCTCGATCGATTGGAGTGGGTAGCGCGTGATCAGTGACGACGAGCGTCAAGGCTGAAACGACCGGCGCCGAACGCGACCACTTGCAACAGGCCACCGGCCATGGCGATGTTCTTGAAAAAGTGGATGAACTGATTCTGATCGCCCAAGGCGTTGTGGAACGCCAGCGCAGTGACCACGCTGAACACGGCCAGCACAGCGGCGACGGTTCGGGTGCGGTAGCCGGCGATCAGTGCCAGGCCGCCACCGATTTCTACGATGATTGCCAGCGCCAGCGCCACTTGCGGCAGCGGCAGACCGACCGAGCCGATGTAGCCGATCATCATCGCCGGCGCCGCCAGTTTGGAAAAACCGGAGAGGATGAAGATCGCGCTGAGCAGAATGCGGCCGATCAACGAGGCCGAGGCCTGGGTGACGTCATTGCGGGTTTGTTCAGTAGCGGTTGGAGCAATGTTTGCGGTAGTGGTCATGACGGTATTTCCTTCAAAGGTGCGGCGATCCGAGATGAATCGTCCAAGTGAGGAAATGGTGCGCCAGGCCAGCTAATCTGAATAGCCGACTAATTTCGATCATTACGTTCTAGAAAATAGACAAGCTGACGCAGCTCAGCGATGATGCCAGTTCGCTGATGATGACGAGGTAACAGCCATGATTTCTGACCCGGGCACGCCGACGCTGGATCAACTGCGGGTGTTTCTGACGGTGGTGGAATTGGGCAGTTTCGCCGCTGCTGCGAGGAAGCTGCACCGCGCAACGTCGGTGATCAGCTATTCGATGGCCAACCTGGAATTGCAGCTGGGGGTGACGCTGTTTGATCGCCAGACCACGCGCAAACCACAACTCACCGAGGCCGGCCGCACCGTACTGGCCGAGGCGCGCACCATCGCCAACGGCGTGCATGGCTTGCGCGCCAAGGTCAAAGGCCTGTTGCAGGGGCTGGAAGCCGAGGTGCATGTGGTGCTGGACGTGATGCTGCCGCCGCAGCGGGTGGTGGATGCGTTGAAGTCGTTTCGCGAGGCGTTTCCCACCGTCGCTCTGCATTTGCACATGGAGGCGCTGGGGGCGGTGACTGAGCGGGTGATCAATCGTGGCGCGATCATTGGCGTCAGTGGGCCCATGAACGAAGGCATCGATGCGATCGAGCGTATCGGTGCCGGCAATGTCGAGTTGATTCCGGTGGCGGCACCGAATCATCCGTTGGCTTCGGGTGAAGCGAACACACCGGGCGCCGGGCGTGAACTGACGCAACTGGTGTTGTCCGACCGCTCGCAACTGACCAAGGATCGCGACTTCGCCGTCCTCAGCAACCGCACCTGGCGCCTGGCGGATCTGGGTGCCAAACACATGCTGCTGCGCGAAGGGATTGGCTGGGGGAACATGCCGTTGCCGATGGTCGAGGAAGACTTGCAGTCCGGCCGACTGGTACAGCTGAACCTGCCGGAGTACCAAAGCGGCATCTACCCGTTCGACGTCATCTACCGCACCGACCTGCCACCGGGGCCGGCGGCGCGATGGTTGATCGAGCGGTTTGTGCAGCAGAGTGTGCGGGGTGCCTGACATGGCCCTATCGCGAGCAGGCTTACTCTTACAGGGTCATGCAGTAGGTTGGCAGACTGAGATCATTGTGAGAACTAGCCCTGTTGCCGATTGCGGTGCATGACAATCTCCAGCCCCTCGCCCACCTCCGGCACCTGAAAGTGACGCGTGATCAAATCAAACTCCGCATCCGACGCCGCGAACTCATGCTCCGCCAGCGCGTTGCGTGCATGCAGCCGGACGCGGCAGGTGTCATCATCCACATCGAGATAATGCAGGCAGTGCGACACTCGCGCGCTATCTGCCAGCCCGCGCAGCCACTGCCGATCCGCCACGGTATTGGCCGGAAAATCCAGCACCACACTCACCCCGGCCGCGAGCACATCAACCACCAACGGCCCCAGCACCCCGCGAATCTGCCGCGCACATCGAACGTAATCCGCCACGGATTTGATCTGCTCCGGATACAGTCGCGACAGCCACTGATCCTCACTGAGCAACAGCGCGCCGTGCTCCTCAGCCAGTGATTTGGCCAGTGTCGATTTACCCGAGGCGATCTTGCCGCACATCAGGTGTAGTGTGGGTGCATGCATTGGGGACGCTTCCTTATGTCGATTGCTGGATAATGCCCAACGCCTGACAGACAGGCAATCAATGCGCTTGACCCAACGGGGAACCGTGATGACTGCAACAAACGTACGCCAATGCACCTCATGGCTGCTGCTCAGCCTGCTCGCCACCACCCTTGGGCTGACGGCCGGCTGTTCGAGCAAGCGCTACGCCACCAACGGCTCGAACTGCTACGCCAAAGCCGTGCCCACTTCCGGCGAAGGGGGGCTGGCCTGGGGCGATACCTTGAGCATGGCGCGCAAGAAGTCGATGAATAACTGCATGCGTTATGCGAGCCGCTCCGGAGGCACGCCGAACACCTGTCAGGTGGTGCAGGCGCAGTGCAAACGCTGACGGCGCCGATAGTGATGCTGGCTGACACGGCCCAATCGCTGGCAAGCCAGCTCCCACAGGGTTGTTGGGTGGGCTCAGGATTGGCGGCGGCCAGAGATCCAGTGTGGGAGCCAGCCTGCTGGCGAATGCGATCTGTCAGCCAGGACGATGGCGACTGATACGCGCTCTTCGCGAGCAGGCTCGCTCCCACATGGAGTTGTGTCACCAAAATACTTATTTGTGGCCAGGGGATTCATCCCCGATGCACTGCGTAGCAGGCCCGCTTCTTTATAGGTTGAAGAAGCCGGGCTCGCTTTGCACGCCATCGGGGATGAATCCCCTCACTACAGGCTTACCGATCAGCGATTCAAACCCGCCGCATTGGCCCGCGCCGCGTGCAGCTTCTTGTAGCTGTCGATCAGACGCAGGTGACGATCCAGCCCTTCGAGTTTCATGCTGGTCGGTGTCAGACCGTAGAAACGCACACTGCCGTTGACCGAACCGATCGCCGCGTCCATGCGCTCGTCACCGAACATGCGGCGGAAGTTGGCCTCGTAATCGGCCAGCTCCAGATCCTCGTCCAGCTCCATTTCCAGGCACACGTTTACCGCCTGATAGAACAAGCCGCGCTCGACGGTGTTGTCGTTGTATTGCAGGAAGGCTTCGACCAGATCCTTGGCCTGTTCGAATTTCTGCAGGGCGAGGTAGATCAGCAGGCGCAGTTCCAGAATGGTCAGCTTGCCCCACGGCGTGTTGTCGTCGAACTCGATGCCGATCAGCGTGGTGATATCGGTGTAATCATCCAGCTCGCTGTTTTCCAGGCCTTGAGCGAGGTTGCGCAGGCCGACCTTGCTCAGGCTGTGCAGATTGAGGATATCGGCGCGGAATTGCAGGGCCTTGTTGGTGTTGTCCCAGATCAGGTCGTCCACCGGATAGATTTCCGAGTAGTCCGGCACCAGAATCCGGCAGGCGTTGGCGCCGAGGTCGTCGTAGACCGCCATGTAGGCTTCTTTGCCCATGTCCTCGAGGATGCCGAACAGCGTTGCGGCTTCTTCGGTGTTGGAGTTTTCGCCCTGCCCGGAGAAGTCCCATTCGACGAATTCAAAATCAGACTTGGCACTGAAGAAGCGCCACGACACCACACCGCTGGAGTCGATGAAGTGCTCGACGAAGTTGTTCGGCTCGGTCACTGCCTGGCCGGAGAATGTCGGTTGCGGCAGATCGTTCAAGCCTTCGAAACTGCGGCCTTGCAGCAGTTCGGTCAGGCTGCGTTCCAGCGCCACTTCCAGGCTCGGGTGCGCGCCGAACGAGGCGAACACGCCGCCGGTGCGCGGGTTCATCAGGGTCACGCACATCACCGGGAATTCACCGCCCAGCGACGCGTCCTTGACCAGCACCGGGAAGCCCTGCTCTTCCAGCCCTTTGATCCCGGCGAGAATGCTCGGGTACTTCTCCAGCACTGCCTGCGGCACGTCGGGCAAGGCCATTTCGCCTTCGAGGATTTCGCGTTTTACCGCGCGCTCGAAGATCTCCGACAGACACTGCACCTGGGCTTCAGCCAAAGTGTTGCCGGCGCTCATGCCGTTGCTCAGGAACAGGTTTTCGATCAGGTTCGACGGGAAATACACCACCTCGCCGTCCGACTGGCGCACGAACGGCAGCGAGCAGATGCCGCGCTGGGTGTTGCCGGAGTTGGTGTCGTACAGGTGCGAGCCTTTGAGCTCGCCGTCGCGGTTGTAAATGTCCAGGCAGTATGGGTCGAGAATCTCTGCCGGCAGCTCGTCTTTCGGACCCGGTTTGAACCAGCGCTCGTTCGGGTAATGCACGAACTCGGCGGTGGCGATGTCCTCGCCCCAGAATTGATCGTTATAGAAGAAGTTGCAGTTCAGGCGCTCGATGAACTCGCCCAGTGCCGAGGCCAGTGCGCCCTCTTTGGTCGCGCCCTTGCCGTTGGTGAAACACATCGGCGAATGCGCATCGCGGATGTGCAACGACCAGACGTTAGGCACGATGTTGCGCCACGAAGCGATTTCGATCTTCATCCCCAGATCGGCGAGAATCCCCGACATGTTGGCGATGGTCTGCTCCAGCGGCAGATCCTTCCCGGCAATGTAAGTGCCGGCCTCGGAAGTCGAGTGTGGCATCAGCAGCGCTTGCGCATCGGCGTCGAGATTCTCGACTTCCTCGATCACGAACTCAGGACCGGTCTGCACAACCTTCTTCACCGTGCAGCGATCAATCGAACGCAGGATGCCCAGACGATCCTTCTCGGAAATGTCCGCCGGCAATTCGACCTGGATCTTGAAGATCTGGTTGTAGCGGTTTTCCGGGTCGACGATGTTGTTCTGCGACAGGCGAATATTCTCGGTCGGGATATTGCGCGTTTCGCAGTACAGCTTCACGAAGTAAGCCGCGCACAAGGCCGACGACGCCAGGAAGTAGTCGAACGGCCCCGGTGCCGAGCCATCGCCCTTGTAGCGAATGGGCTGATCGGCGATCACCGTGAAGTCGTCGAACTTGGCTTCAAGTCGAAGGTTGTCGAGAAAGTTGACCTTGATTTCCATGCGGGTTTACCAGAGAGCAGAAACGAATTGGCGGCCATTATCCGGGTTTTCAGCCTGACGTCTTGTGCTTTTGCGTAATCGCCGCCGGGTGGGAGCCGCTGCTTGCGCGGTGCATCAGCACGGGTAAACGACAAAAATGCCCTGAGCAGTGAATTTTTTCGTGTCTTCTTGTATCTGACGGAAAGAGCCCATGCCAGCAAAACAATGGCATCGAATCCGTTCAGCTATGAGTGACCCGCATGAAATCAAGGAAAAACAAGGTCAATCCCATCGGATTGAAAGACATCACGATTGTCGACGACGCCAAGATGCGCAAGGCGATCACCGCCGCCGCACTGGGCAACGCCATGGAATGGTTCGACTTCGGGGTGTACGGCTTCGTCGCCTATGCACTGGGCAAGATCTTCTTCCCCGGCGCCGACCCTGGCGTGCAGATGATTGCAGCGCTGGCGACCTTCTCGGTGCCGTTCCTGATCCGTCCGTTGGGCGGGCTGTTCTTCGGTGCACTGGGCGACAAGTACGGGCGACAGAAGGTGCTGGCCGCGACCATCGTGATCATGTCGCTGAGTACCTTCGCCATCGGCCTGATACCGTCCTACGAGTCGATCGGCATCTGGGCGCCGATCCTGTTGTTGCTGGCGAAAATGGCCCAGGGTTTCTCGGTCGGCGGTGAGTACACCGGCGCCTCAATCTTCGTCGCCGAATACGCGCCCGATCGCAAGCGCGGATTCCTCGGCAGTTGGCTGGACTTCGGCTCGATTGCCGGCTTCGTCCTCGGCGCTGGTGTGGTGGTGCTGATCTCGGCGATCATCGGCGAAGAGAAATTCCTCGAATGGGGCTGGCGCCTGCCGTTCTTCCTCGCCCTGCCGCTGGGCATGATCGGCCTTTATCTGCGGCATGCGCTGGAAGAAACCCCGGCGTTTCAACAGCATGTCGAGAAGCTCGAAGAAGGCGATCGCGAAGGTCTGGCCGGCGGCCCGAAAGTCTCGTTCAAGGAAGTCGCGACCAAACACTGGCGCAGCCTGATGACCTGTATCGGTGTGGTGGCGGTGACCAACGTCACCTATTACATGCTGTTGACCTACATGCCGAGCTATCTGTCGCACAACCTGCACTACAGCGAAAACCGTGGCGTGCTGATCATCATCGCGATCATGGTCGGCATGCTGTTCGTGCAGCCGGCGATTGGATTTATCAGCGACAAGATCGGCCGCAAGCCTTTCATTGTGATCGGCAGCATCGGCCTGTTCCTGCTGGCGATTCCGGCGTTCATGCTGATCAACAGCGGCAAGATCGGCCTGATCTTTTCCGGCCTGCTGATCCTCGCGGTGCTGCTCAACTTCTTCATCGGCGTCATGGCTTCGACCCTGCCGGCGATGTTCCCCACGCACATCCGCTACAGTGCACTGGCCGCGGCGTTCAACGTCTCGGTGCTGATTGCCGGCCTGACCCCGACCGCCGTGGCCTGGCTGGTGGAAAGCACCGATAACCTGTACATGCCGGCCTACTACTTGATGGTGATTGCCGTGGTCGGCCTGATCACCGGCGTGACCATGAAGGAAACCGCCAACAAACCGCTGCGCGGTGCCGCACCGGCGGCGTCGGACCTTGAGGAAGCCAAGGAACTGCTCAAGGAGCACCACGACAACATCGAGCAGAAAATCGAAGACATCGACGCCGAAATTGCCGAGCTGGAAGCCAAGCGCAAGGAGTTGGTGCAGCAGCATCCGCGGATCAACTGATGCGATAACTGACGGCGGCCCTGCCCAGGGCTGCCGTCGATCAACACCTCACAACACAAAGCCGTCACCGATCAAACGCACCAAAACCTCCCCCGCCTCACTCAATTCACCCGGTGCCCGCATCAGGCGCAACTCGTGCAGCGGCAACTCGGGTAATCCCTCTTCACTGCTCAGCACCCGCATGACGGGTCGCACTTGCGCACGATCAACAATGCCCACCGCCAGTCCGGCCTCAATGGCTGTTTCCAGCGCGCTGGCACCAGCGCTGACAATCACCGCGCGCCACCGCCGCCCCTGCTCGCTCAATGCATCCACGGCAACGCTACGATACGGGCAACCCTTGCCGTGCAACGCCAGCGGTACCGGCCGGGTGAGATCCTGCGTGTAGTTGTGCGCGGCGACCCACACTGGCTGGGTCAGGCCCAGCATCCTTGCGCAACGCGTCGATGGCGGCGCATTGGCGACGACCACCAGCAACGCCAGATCCAGTTGCCCGCGCTCCAGACGCGCACTCAGACGGCCGCTGGCACCGGTTTCGACTTCCAGCTCGATGTGCGGAAAATCTGCCGACAGGTGCGGCAACGTACAGCCCAGTACCGCGCCGGCATACTCCTCGGAAATCCCCAGGCGAACCCGCCCACTGGCCAGCGGCGTGCTGAAACTCGCCAGCAATTGATCGTGATGGCGCAACAGTTCGGCGCTCTGCAGGGCGAAGCGTCGACCCAGCGGCGTGAGATTGACAGTCTGGTTATCGCGCTCCAGCAATCGCCCGCCCGCCAGCGCTTCCAGACGCCGCACATGCAGGCTGACTGCCGACGGGCTCTTGTTGAGGAAACTCGCGGCGGCGAGAAATTGCCCGAAGCGCACGATCGCCTGAAAGGTGCGCAACAGTTCGATATCAAGGGCTTCGGCCATGCTTGAGAATTCCTGCATCAGTGGTGCGAATCGTATCGTTTGAATGCATCAGCGGTTGATTCATATCATCGAACTCAGCCCTCTGTCAGGTGCCATTCGATGAACGTCATGCCGATTCGATTTTCACTGCTGAATTTTTGCTTGCTGATGGCGATGGTGGTCAGCTGGAGTTCCGGATTCATCGGTTATCGCTACATCGCCGATCAGGGCAGCGTGTACCTGGCCTCGTTGTGGCGATTTATGCTGGCGGCGTTGTTGTTGCTGCCCTTCGCCTGGGCTGGCTTGCGTGGTTTGCGCGGCAAGGATGTGCGGCATCAGGCACTGCTGGGACTGTTTGCTATTGGTGGCTACATCGGACCGATTGCTGCCTCGATTCAACTTGGCGTCACGCCGGGCACCGCGTCACTGTTTGCCAATCTGTTGCCGCTGACCATTGTATTGTTGGCGGGCAGCGTCCCGGGCCAGCGTACGCGCGGCTGGCAATGGCTGGGTTTGGCGTTGTGTGTGATCGGCATGCTGCTGGCCAGCGCCGCGAGTGTCGAATGGGCCAATGCGACGCTGTGGGTCTACAGCTTGCCATTGCTGGCGGTGCTGTCGCTGGCGGCTGCCACCTTGTTTGAAAAAGCCCGCGCCGGCGTGGCAATGCCGGTCACTACAGCGCTGTTCATTCAGGTGTGTGCCGTGGTGCCGCTGTTTGCGTTGCTGGCCGGTGTCGAGGGTGAATTGTGCCCGCCCATCAGTACGGATTTCGCCAGTGGCGTGCTGTGGCTGGTGATTTTCTCGACCTTCGGCGGCTATGGGTTTTACTGGCTTTGCCTGCAGCGTTTCAGCATGCAACGCATCAGTTGCGCACTGTTTCTGACGCCACCCGTGACGCTGCTGTGGGCGTGGCTGCAGTTCGACGATCCGCTGAGTGTCAGCGCCCTGTTCGGTATTGGCTTGACCTTTTTCGGGTTGCCATTGCTCGGGAGAACGTCGAGCGATTCGAGCCTCGCGCCTGCACCCTGCACGAAACTAAATCCGCGGGCGACTAGTCACTGACTTAGCGGAGGTTGAGGCATTTCGCCAAACCTCGTTTATTGAAGATGCCAGCGTGGTCACTCATAACGATCGTCGCAACAACCTCTCGCTGGACAGCCTGAATTTCTTCCTCGCCGATGTGCGCGACGGGCTCGGGCCGTATCTGGCGATTTATCTGTTGGCGGTTCACCACTGGGAGCCAGCCAGCATCGGACTGGTGATGACCCTCGCCGGCATCGCAGCCCTTGTCACCCAGACACCCGCCGGTGCCCTGGTCGACAACACCCGCAGTAAACGCGCGGTGATCGCGATTGCCGCGTTACTGGTGACCGGCAGTTGCGTGGTATTGCCCTTCGTCACGTCCTTCAGTCTGGTGGCGATCACCCAAGCCCTGAGCGCCGCAGCAGCGTCGGTGTTCGCTCCGGCCATTTCGGCGATTACCCTGGGCATCACCGGGCCGCGCGCGTTCACCCGGCGCACCGGACGTAACGAAACCTTCAACCATGCCGGCAACGCCTGCGCGGCGTTGCTGGCCGGTGGTTTCGCGTACCTGTTCGGGCCGGTGGCGGTGTTCTATCTGATGGCGGTCATGGCGCTGTGCAGTGTAATCGCCGTGAGCTTCGTCGATGGCAACGCGATCAACCATGATCTGGCGCGGGGACTTGACCCCAGCGACGCCGCACATGCCAAGGCACCTTCGGGATTCGCGGTGCTGCTGACCAACAAGGCGCTGCTGATGTTCGCCATCTGCTGCGCCCTCTTCCACCTCGCCAACGCGGCGATGCTGCCATTGGTGAGCCAGAAACTGGCGCAGGTCAACTTGCAGATGGCGACGCCGTTGACCTCGGCCTGCATTGTCGCCGCGCAACTGGTCATGGTGCCGGTCGCCTTGCTGGTCGGGGCCAAAGCTGATGTGTGGGGACGCAAGCCGCTGCTGCTCGCAGGCTTCCTGATTCTGCCGTTGCGTGGCGTGCTCTACACCTTGTCTGCTGATCCTTACTGGCTGGTTGCGGTACAAATGCTCGACGGCGTCGGCGCGGGGATCTTCGGCGCGCTGTTCCCGGTGGTAGTGAAAGACCTGACGCTGGGCACCGGCCACTTCAACATCAGCCTCGGCGCTCTTTCGACGGTGTTCGGCCTGGGCGCGGCATTGAGCAGTAGTGTCGCGGGCATTGTGTTGCAGGAGGCCGGTTACAACGCGGCTTTTCTGACCCTGGCGGTGATTGCCGGCGTGGCGTTTGTGCTGTTGTGGTTGGCGGTGCCGGAAACATTGCAGCGCGTGGGGAATGATGCACATGTTCCTGACCGCGCGGCGCCCTTCACCTCTCCGCCGTAACGGTATGTATCTTTAAGGGGGGATTGCTGATGAGGGAGAAAGGATTTGGCTGATAACACGCTTGAATTCAGCGAAAGTGATCTGGCGCAGATGCAGCGCTTCAACCGCAAACTCGCCTGGCTGCCGCGGTTTCGCATCCGCAATCGGCTGACTCCGCGTTTGATCCAGGCATTGCTGCGCTTCTGTCAGATTGTCGGCACGGACAAACCGCTCAAATATGACCTGCTTGCGCAAAACACTGTGGTCTATTCGCAAGGTGCTTCAGTGCCCGTCCGAATCATCCGACCGCAAGGGAAGGCTCAAGGTGTGGTGCTGGATTACCACGGTGGCGGCTGGGTGATCGGCAATGCGCAGATGAACGACGACCTCAATATCGCCATGGTCAAGGCATGCAACGTGGCAGTGGTATCGGTTGACTATCGATTGGCAGTCAATACGCCTATTGAGGATGTCATGCAGGATTGTCTGTGCGCCGCACGCTGGCTGCTAAGCGACGATTGCACGGAGTTCGTCGGCCTGCCAGTGATCGTTGTCGGCGAATCGGCGGGCGCGCACCTGGCCGTCGCCACGCTGTTGTCGCTCAAGCAATCAGCCGATTTGCTGCAGCGGGTCAGCGGCGCCCTGCTTTATTACGGCGTCTACGATCTTGCGGGCACCCCGAGCGTGCACTCAGCCGCTGCTGAAACGCTGGTGTTAGACGGCCCGGGCATGGCCGAGGCGTTGCAGCTGCTGACTCCAGGCTTGAGCGATAACGAGCGCCGGCGGGCGCCACTGTCTCCGCTGTACGGCGACTTGAGCGGATTGCCACCGGCGTTGATGTTCACCGGTGAACTGGATCCGCTACGCGATGACACGCTGGAACTGGCTCAGCGCTGGCAACAATCAGCACCTGCTGAAGTACATCTATTGCCCTCGTCCGCCCATGGCTTTATCCATTTTCCGACCATCATGGCTAGCCGTGTTCTGGCCTACAGCCGGGCGTGGCTTTCGCGTCAGATCGAGGCAAAAACAAGCAGTTAGTGCTTGAGCTGGCATGCAAAGCACTTTCCTGCGGGCAAAACAAAACCCCAACTGCTTTCGCAATTGGGGTTTCGGAATTTAATCTTGACGATGACCTACTCTCACATGGGGAAACCCCACACTACCATCGGCGATGCATCG